>Ga0180435_10001022_pt1 | contig 29460 bp, 24 predicted proteins | sample SS_ome_3_FD_132467 | JGI IMG/M metagenome (GOLD analysis project Ga0180435, IMG submission 132467) | Hypersaline lake sediment archaeal communities from the Salton Sea, California, USA - SS_3_S_1 metaG | ecosystem: Environmental > Aquatic > Non-marine Saline and Alkaline > Hypersaline >... | reverse complement strand
TTGGTATTGGGACTTAGCAGTGTACTGGTGGTGGGCTTCATATTGTGGAGTGGTACTCCCCAGGATCTAAGCGATTTTGTTCATTATACGGTATTTGCCTTTGCTTTCCCGCTGGTATTAATTACCCTGCATGGATTCTGGACCACGGTTAGGGGATTCCTTACCCCCAGCCGGGGGAAGCAATTAAATGGCATCATCGAACTGGCTTTGGTCGGCGGTATGTTGCTGGCCTACCTGTCCACCCCAATTCTGGTGGGACCTGGTTTCGGTATTCATTACATGGTATTTATAGGTTTGGGATTCCTGGTTATTGCTACCGGTTTTCAATTGTATGTTCTGTCGGCACACAAATCAAGACGGGGTCCCTTCATCAGCAGGGTACATACCTCCGGCCCCTATAAGCTCTTTTCTCACAGGTACACGGCCCTGATGGCTTCTTTTGTGGTTGTGGGAGTCATGGTGGCAGTACTTTTGCACTATGTATTCCTTGCCGAAACTGGCAGCAGGTTTCACGGGGGAACTGAGCTGGCTGAGTTCCTGGGTTACTTTTTTGCCATTGCCGTTTTCCTGGGTTGGATGTTGAAGCGGGTGATATTCGGGTGGTTCAAACGAACCTTCGGGATCAGCATGACTTTGCTTTTATCACCAGTAGTGCTTCTGCTCCTGATGATTCTTGCTGCCATTGCTGGAGAAAGCTGTTTTAACAATGGAGGTGCCCAACAATGCATTTATTTCTTTTTGCTGATCGTTTTTTCGGCGCTGGCCAACAGGTCACTAAAGGACTCCATGGAGAACCCGTCCATGAACCTGATTTACCAGAGTCTGGATCCCAGGGAGAGGTTTAACGTACAGACCGGTATAGAAGGGATTCTTAGTCAGGTAGGGGTTTTCTTTGTAGGTCTGTTCCTGCTGGGCTTTGTCAGAATTAGTTTTGAGGAACCATTCCAGGTGACTTTTGTACTATTTGCTCTCCTGATAGGATGGTTTTTTATGGGACGGGCACTTTATCAGGCTTATCAGAGGCTTCTAAAAGTAACTCTTGAATCGGACCGGATTCTTGATCCGGTCGACCTGAATCCCAAAGAATTCATGAATTACGACCTTGAGCTCACAGCCTATCCTGCTGAATTATTGGAGTTTAATCCATTTTATATCTTAAATAGCTCCAGGGAAAACCTTGTCTTACTAAGTTCTCACAAACGACCAGAAGTAAGAACTCTGATCTGGGACTATTTTCAGAAAACGTCTCCCGGACTACCCGAAGTAACTCTTAGGCAGCTCCTGGTGGCCGAGACGGATGTACGGATAAAAGAGCAAATTCGAGAATTGAGCAGAAGAAAACTGAAGACCCGTCCTAATTTGCAGGAAGCTTTTATCAGAGAACGTCTCAATCAGTTTAGCAAGGTCAGGAAGGAGCCGGAAAATACCCTGGGAGATGCGTTTCAGTCCGGGAACCCTCAAGAAATATTTGCCGCCCTCTATCTTGTGGCGGAGGAACACGACAAACGTCATCTGAACGACGTGATCCATTTGCTCAGGGATGAAAATCTTCAGATTCAAAGTGCTGCCATTTGCACGGCCGGTCTCATTGAGCTGGGGAACAAAGGGGTGAGGATTATTGAAAAACTGGACCATCCACAGCTTTATCCCATGGCCTGGTCGGCCATAGTAAAACAGGGAGAGCTTATTCTTGAGGAGCTGGAAACAGCATTTTATAAGGCAGACGTGAGTGTGGTGATGCAAAAGCGCATTGTCTCCACCATTTCAGCCATCGGGGGTGAACGAGCCGTACAGTTTCTTTTACAGACCCTGGAGTATCAGAACCGGGAGATTTTTCATGCTGTGGTTTATGGTTTGTCGGAGAATCAGTTTCAGGCGGCCAAGATCCAGGAACTTATGATTCAAAATGCCATTCTGAGAATGGTCCATGCAGGAACCTGGATTCTGGCTGCAAAAATTTCTGTTCGCTCAGACGATCCGGGTGGATATATGTCCAGGGTGCTGGATCATGAATCCTGGGAAGTAAACGAATTGATCCTGAAGCTTTTGGCTATGATTTATGATAAAAGATCGGTGCACAGGATCAGAATCTCCCTGCTTGACAGGCAATCGGATGACAGGGGTATGGCCATTGAGTTGTTGGAACTGTTGCTTAACAATCCTCTAAAGCCGGTATTGGTGGCCTATTTTCACGATGTTTCTGTGAGAGAAAAGCTGGACAAGTTAATGGCTCATTACCCCACGGACCTCTTAGGGGTAGACATCCTGCTGAAGCGTGTGTTGAACCGAAACGGCTCTCAACTGGGGGACTTCATCCGGATTTGTGCGCTGGAAAGGATGGGAAGCATGGTCCGTTTCTTTGATATGCAGCAAATCTCGGCACAGTGCTTCCACCCCAATCCGAAAATCCGTGCTGCCGCCGCACACCTGCTGTATAAGAACGATCCTGAACAGTTTGAGTCTGTGGTGGGCCGACTGGATTTACCCATTCATATTGATCCCACCAATAACGCACTGCTGGAATGGTATCTCGACACGACCATGAAGCTGACTACCTGGAAGCTGTTTCAGAATGTGGGAATAAATTCCCTGTTTTCGCTGGTCACAATGGCCCGAATGTTTTTGGAAGAAACAGAGGTGGATGAGAATAGTGTAATCCTGGTCAGATCCATATCTGACGAGGAGTTCACCAATCTTTCGGGGGGTATCGTCATAATTGGCTCATATCAGCCTGAAATTTTGGAGCAGATTCGTTATCTTGGCACTTTAGGGGAATGTGAGGCCTATCATCTCGACAAAAATGAGTTTGTTGAGTTGCTTTTTGATGACCGGGCCTTGCTTCATGCATGCTGTAGTTTCTTGAATGAGCATCATTTGCAGCCGGCTTAGGAACTGCAGGGTTTATTTTGAAGGTAAATGAAGAGTGAATCCTCAATGATAAATACCGGAGTGACAAAAAAGAACCCATTTCCGGGTAGTCGGCCTTTCGTATCCGCAGAGGACAAGTTTTTCTTTGGGAGAAGGCCTGTTATTAAGGAGCTTGTGGAAACACTTCAGGCCAACCGCTTTGTGGCCCTGGTTGGGGCATCAGCCAGTGGTAAAACCTCACTCATTCAATCAGGAATTATACCTGCCTTGCTTGCAGATAGCAAGAAAGAATGGATCCCGGTTTCCATACGCCCTGGTGCTCGACCCATGGCCAGCCTGATTCGAGGTTTTCAGCAGGTATTTCCACAGAAGATCAGCGATCAGGAAGTAGCTGCATTTTTAAGCAATGCCCAAAATATCGGGGAATTTATCACAGAGAAAAAACTGGGTAATTATCAGTATTATCTTGTGGTGGACCAGTTTGAGGAACTCTTTACCGGTCCGGCTTCCATCAAAAAGAAAAAGAAGAATGGCAGGAATCCGGAAACAAGGCAGTTTATCGAAAACCTGGTGGATGCTGTGGAGGACAGGCTTACGGGCATACATGTCATGTTATCCATCCGCTCCGACTTTCTGGATGTTTGTACTTCTTACCGGCTATTAACCGATCAGATTAACAAAAGTAAATATCTGCTTCCGCTGATGACCCGGGAAGCACTTTCGGAAGCCATTACAGAGCCGATTCTTCAGTCAGGCGCCACCGTGGCACCCGGATTTGAATCCTATTTACTGGATGAGCTGGAGGAGGTTAATCCGCGGCTTCCCTACCTTCAATATGCCTTGCACCATACCTGGAATCACTGGATTGAAAGAGGACAGAGCAACCAGGCTGTCTCTCTGGAAGACTATCAGGCTACCGGGGTTCTCAGCGACCTTTGGAGCCAGCAGCTTGAAAATGCATTTGATGCATTGGAGTTCAAGCAGAAAAAGATCTGCGAACGGATGTTTAAATCCATCGCTTTCAAGACTGAAAATCAGGAATACATAAGCTGGCGTACCAGGCTGGATAACATTGCCAGGATTGCGCAGTGCACCTTAGACGAAGCTATTGAAGTAGCTGAGATATTCAGGAATACAGGGGGACCCATTCTAGGACCCTATGGGGCGCTTACTCTGGGTGCCGACACACAGATTGAATTATCCCATGAAAGCCTGATTACCGTCTGGGAAAGATTGCAAAGATGGGTGGATGAAGAAGCCGAGTCCATTTTGATGTACATGAAGTTGTCGGAAGCGGCATTTAATTATCAGCAGGGAAGAGTAGAACTGTGGAAGCCTCCCGAGCTCCAAAAAGCAGTAGCCTGGAGAGAAATGCAGGAACCCAATCCAGCCTGGGGAGCACAATTTGATCCTGCTTTTGAAAGAACTCTGGTATTCCTGAGTACCAGTGAAGAAGAGTATGCTTTCAACGAAGAGAGAAAGCTGGCCCTGCTTCGCAGGAGAAGACTTATAACCCGATTGACGGCCATAGTTATTGGAGCAGCCGCGGTGGCTGTTTTGTTGATCTTCCTGATTTCCAGAAGTAGTACCGATGCACTTGAGCAACGCGACAACAGAGCTGTGATCGATCCGAGCGAAAGCAGGGTAGGAGCTCAGGAGAGGAATGAGCTTCCGGAAAGAAGAGAGGAACTTAGCCCAGTGGAGAATCAGAGTGAGCAGCAGGATGCTCCACAGGTGGATGTGCCTGTTAACCAGGTTGAAGAGCAGGACGCAGCAATTGAGGAAACTGATCAGCTGGCAGATGATAGCCAGGTGCTGGCCGAAGCTAACCAGCAGGAAACCAGAGACGAAGGCAATACAACTAGCGAGGAAGCTCCGGATAATCCACCGGCAGAGAATCCCCTTCCCTTAGTCACCAACGCGGCACTTGAACTGAATGTGGTCAGGGATGTGGCAGAGCAAAGTACGGGAATATCCAGAAATACTGATTTACAGGGTTTGCTGGCTTATCAATCTTACAAACTGAACCGGTACTTTGGTGGCGATGCCTACGACCCAAGCATTTATAATGCTCTATATGAAGCACGTAAGAAGCTTATTTCCGCAGCCTATAATATTTATCCCAATCTCAGACACTCGGTGAAAGCCATGAGATGGCTCGATCGAACCGGAAGTATCCTCATTGCCAGCAGTGATGGAAGCATTAAGATCCTTTCCGGTAATATTGCTGACCGGGCAGCCCAGTTGCCCCTTGCAGGTACAGGACTGAACAATGAATGCCTGGGTGTGAGTCCGGATGAAAGGATTGCTGCTGTGGGAACCAATGGAGGCGGCTTGCTATTCATTGAATTGGAAAATAAAGGGGAGGTGGTTCATCACAACAGGGATCAGGGTGAGGTGGTTCTTTTCATCGAAAACCTGGGAAATTCGGGTAGCTTTCTCTCCGCCGGGACCAGCAACAGAATATTGAAATGGGATTATAACAACTTCAGCAGCAGCACTCTGGTTACTTCTCCTGACAGGCCCACTGCCCTGGTGACATCCGGGGATGGATCTCGGGCCATGTTCGGTACACGCAACGGGAAACTATACGTAATAAATATTAGTAATTCATCTCGCCTGTCGGAAGTAAATAACTTTGGGGGCAATCCTTTGAGAGCCCTGGCTTTTAGTCCGGGAGATCGTTATCTGGCCACGGGCCACCTTGATGGCTCGGTGAGGATCTTATCGGGTGATGGCCGGACCACTTTTGCACGCCTTTATGGTCCGGGTGCAAGAGTATCGGCTCTGGAGTTCAGTCCCAACGGTAAATTCCTGGTGGCCGCATCTCACGACGGTAATGTGTACATGTGGAACATTCAAAACCTGGACAATCCACCCCTGGTATTTACGGAAAATAATGGCTTTGTTCTTTCCATTTGTTTCAGCCGCAACAGCAACTATTTTTATAGTGGCAGTGTAGCTTATCCACGAATGGTGGGAAGACCCACTGAACCAGACCAGATGGCAGGGGATTTCTGTTCCCTGCTCACAAGGAATCTGAGTCAGGAAGAGTGGGTTCAGTATTTCGGAGAAGAGATACCCTATGAAGAGACATGCCCGAGATGATTTATTAAAAGCTAAATGCCCATGATCCAAAGGATTCTCTTTTTTATTCTTCTGTCTGTAGCTTATCAATCCGTGACGGCACAAGATGTTGCGGGTTGTACCTATCTCCTGGAAGATGCCAAAGAGGCATACGGAGCAGGCATGGTTGAATTGATACCCGACCTTCTTCTTCCCTGTTTGGGCCAGGATGGATTAACAGGAGGGCCCAGAAGGGAGGCCTACAAGCTGGTGATCAATTCCTACCTCTTCGATCACATGCCCCAGGAAGCGGAGCAGCTGATGGTTCGATTTGTGGACGAATATCCGTCTTACAGAGCGGGAGATACGGATCCTGCTGAATTTGTCTTGTTGCTGAACACCCAGCTCCTTAGCAGGGGTATTGATCCTGAAGATGTTGAGGAATATGTAGCAGAAAGCGATTCGGTCAGACAAAGAACAAGAAGGCCTAAAAGGGAAAAAATATTGGGTGTGGATGGTCACTCGCTTGGATTCCAGGTGGGAAGCAGCGCTACTCTCCCCCAGGTTCTGGAAAGATATAGCCTCGGAGATCCTGGACAGGACCAGGGTCAAAGCGGTATTTTACCTGGCTTCCAGTTGGGAGCCGTGGTTAATTTTCTCATCGATGAGCGCTTTGATATTTCTTCTGCCCTGCTTTTTAATCAAAGCCGTTTCAAATACAGTGGATCGCCCCTTTCAAATAGTTCGTATGTATACAAGGAGAACGGCTCCTATTTTCAGCTGCCTGTTTCCTTAATCTGGAAACTGAATCCTGAAAGTCAGGGTCTAAGTTATTATCTGCGAGGTGGTTTCGTGGGTGAATACCTGCTCGCCACAAGTGGGCAGGGAACCCGAACCGACTCGCCCTCGGGATCTGAGTTTGTAGTTGAAAAGACGGACATCAGTATCTGGAGGCGGCAAATTAACCTCTCTGCCATGGCAGGTGTGGGGCTAAGGTACCCGCTAAACAGGTCTTTTTTCTTTGCAGAAGCCCGATTTACCTATGGAATTCTCCAGGCCAACAAGCCGGAGAATCGTTACCAGAATACGGACTTGAACTGGACGCTTTACTACGTCGACAGCGATTTTAGAAAGCATCAGGTAAGCCTGTGCGCTGGAATCTGCTGGAGTATTTCAAAGATGGAGGAACCTTGAGATGAGATATACGATATTACTAAGTATACTGGCCCTGCTGTTAAGCTCCTGTGAAAGGGATATTTCTCCGGCACAGGCAGAAAAATTTGTAAAGTTTTACGGCAGCAACCTGATGGATGAAGCAGGGGAAGTGAAGGTATTGAACACGGGAGGTTATGCCATCTGCGGGACCATAAACAGTTCCGGGACTGGCAAACGAATGGCCCTGATCCTTACAGATAAAAATGGGAACATGCTAAGTGATTTCCCCAGGTTCTACACGCTGGACGGATTGGAGACCGGTTCCGTGTCCATGGTAGTTGTGGAAGGAGGATCGGGAGGATTTCTGCTTAGTGGTTACCTTGAACGACCTGTCGGGGGAACACAGAATGTACAAAAGGATATTTTTCTGGTAAGAACCACTTCCACTGGCGAAGAAAGCTGGAAGCGAAGTTATGGTTCAGGGGATGATGAGCATATATTGCATTCCATAAAGCGGATCGGGTCGGGATTTTTACTTGCGGGATACAAGGAGAGAAACGGCAGATCCGATGTGCTTGTCATGGGACTTACTGAAAGTGGAGATTCCATCAGACTGGGTTTTAACTACAACAACCCCTATTCCGAAAATGCCAGGGCCAATTACCTGCTGAATACCGGACGGGATTATTTATGTGTTTGCACCCTGGATAAACCTAATAATGATGGAACAGACCTCTATGTGCTCACTTTTGACAATGAATTAAGCCCCCTGGAGAGAAAGGTATCATCCGGTCCGGACGAAACTGCCAGCTCAATAGTCGAGGTGGAAACAAACCAGTTCATGATCCTGGGAAACAGGATCAATAATTCCGGAAATACGGAGATGGTATTGTATTCCATCGAGAAAAACGGCTTGTTCGTCACAAATACGGCAGAACTTGCAACCATTTCTGAAGCCAATGCAGACCTAATAGGGAGCAGAATGATTAAAACAAGTGATGGCAGGTATGCCATTGTGGGAACCATGATGGAGGGAGGCAGCGGTCATATCACCTTGCAGTTCCTTTCCTCAGCATTAACTGTGGGAGAGCAGCTTTCCTATGGAGCTTCCGGAGTACAGGCAGGAAGAGATGTGGATGAGGATCTGGACAGGGGAATCGTCTTACTGGGCGAAAACAGTATGGGAGCGAATAGCATAATCTCTTTGATAAAAACCAGTGAAACAGGGGATTTGTAATGGCTTATTTAAACAGATATCGGAAAGTGAATCCACCCATAAGAAAGCTTTTATTCTCTTTGAGCCTTCTGCTACTTGGCGGACTAGCCTGGGGCCAGATTATCATAGAGGGTTTTCCTGCGTCCGTATGTAAAAACGATTCACCATATTCGCTGGTTCCGTCCCCTCCCGATCCGGGTGCGGTATACACATTCTCAGGACTTGGTGTCAGTGGTAATCAGGCAGATGGCTTTTTCTACGATCCGGCCAGTCCCGATGTACCCGTGGGGGATGTGGAGATAACATTGGATTATACACCTTCTGGTGGGAGCCTGACCACTTATCTATACACGGTTGAGAATCTTTTTGTCCCCGCTCCTGGTTTTTCAGCTACTCCGACCTGTATACCCACCGAGGGAGGATCGGTAAGTTTCAATAATACCACCAGCGGGAAGTTTTCGGTGGCAAGCTGGAGCTGGAATTTTGGTGATGTGGGAAGCGGATCGGCTAATACCAGTACACTGGAAGCCCCAAGTCATAACTACCCCATGCCAGGATCGTGGGAGGTGAGTCTTATTGCAAGCACCGTTGATGGTTGTGTTGCTCAACTGGATCAGACCATTGAACTGGCAGATGCTCCTACAGTGGATTTCACCTGGGTTAACGATTGCTACGTACGGGGACAGCAAACCGAATTCCTGGATCGATCGGTGTCGGACTTCTCTGACATCGATTCTCTGGTGTGGACCTTCCGAACCACCAGCGGAGGTGTTCTGGGCCAGGTCCACAGCACAGATCCCAATGAAAGCATTAATTTTCCCTTTACTGCTTTGGATGAATATCGGGTAAGCCTTGAGGTGGAGAACGAAGCAGGGTGCAGGGGCATCCTGACAAAGCCCATAATTTTTAAGAGCATACACAGGGTGAGTCCTTCAGGATTGCTGGAAACCTTCGATGAAGATGATACCGATTGGCTGGTTGTTTCAGATGATGGATTAGAAAGCTGGGTACTTGGAGAGCCCGACTTCAATGGTTTTGATCCAGTTCCCGGGGACAGGGGTTGGTATACTTCCCTACCCAATCATACTGCGGGTTATGTGGAGCGATCCTGGGTTCAAAGCCAGTGTTATGACCTGAGTCAATTGTCAAGTCCGCTGGTCCTGATCGATGTGATGAAAAGTTTTATTCCCGGGATGGACGGAGCGGTCCTGCAATATGAAGGCCTGGTAAGTGAGGGCTGGACTACAATTGGGATGGTCGGTGCCGGACAGAATTGGTATAACAGCTGGGGCATATTCAATGAGCCGGGAGGAAGTAGTTTCGGTTGGGGTTTACCCGTCTTTACTCCAGACGAAGAATGGCTTCATGCAGGCTATCCCATTGACGAGCTGGCAGGTATGGAATTGGTGAAGTTCAGGATTGCCATTGGTTCCGGGGGAAGGCAGGCAAGTGGAAACCAGGGCTTTGCATTCGATGATTTTTATATCGGTCAGAGGGCACGCTATTCCGTATTGGAACATTTTACCAATTCTGCCAGCGAAACCGCGGCATTGGCCGACCAGGTGGTTGCCGATTTTGTACAGAACCATTCAGAAATTGTTATTGATCTTCAGTACCATATGGATTACCCGGGTGAGGATCCCATGAATCAGAACAACCCGGAAGTGCCTTCAGCCCGTGCTTTCAGTTATGGAGTTCCGGGAGTTCCCTATGCTGTGTTAAATGGGCAACCAGGACCTGAATATCGTTACAACTTCTCAGATGCTTCTGAAGAACCCGATGAAGAGGTATTGTTGGAAGCCTCCCTGGAGATACCTCCTTTTGATTTGAACCTGGATATTGATTTCAGGACCAACTCCCTCTCCGGCGTTGCAACAGCTACCTGTGCCCAGGCCCAGTATGCATCCAATATACAACTGTATCTGACTGTGATCGAAGAAGAGCTTAAGGCTTATACGGGAGCTGGTTCTACCTCCCTTTACCGAAATGTGGTATTGGATATGTTACCTACGGCGGCCGGAAAACTTCTTGGCAATGACTGGGTATCCGGTGAATCTGCCTCTCAGAATTTCAGCTGGAGCTATGCGGATTATGTGGAAGATAAACATGAGTTGGCAGTAGTGGCTTTTCTCTTCGACAGGGATGAGAAAAAGGTGCTGCAGGTGGCCATAGAAAGGGCAGGACCCGGAACCGGGATTTTTAATCCTAAGAGTCATTTGGAGACGTTAAAAATCTTTCCCAATCCGGCCAGGGACAAGGTATTTCTGAGTTTTGGTGAAACAGTGGTTCATCAGGGTCAGATAAGGATCCTGGATCTTTCCGGCAAGGTAGTGCTTGAAGCTGAACTAGCTTCCGGATATAAGCTAAGAGAGCTGGATGTATCTCCTCTTAAAGAGGGTATATACCTGGTTAGCTGGATCGAAGCGGGCGTGACCCGTGGCCGGGGCAAGCTGGTCCTGACCCGCTGATCAGGCTTCTTCTTTCAAATTCCTGGCAAAGTCTTCACCAAATTTGATGAGCCTTTCCGATTCTTCTTCGTTGGGAAAAAATCGGGCTTTTTCCCCTTCAGTACTTACATTCAATTTCAAATTGCTGAGGTGATCCTCAATGAGCTTTACTGCTTCTCCACTCCATCCAAAGGAGCCAAAGGCAGCAGCTGGTTTACCTTTATCCCGGATTGGGTTAATGACAGAAAACAGCTTGTAAACAGGCAGCAGGGTGTTCTGATTGATGGTGGGTGAGCCGACCAGGATTCCATCGGCACGGACCACCAGTTCTTCCAGGTCGCCCAGCAGCATATTCTCAATGTCCACCACATCCACTTTGGTATCATCCACCTTATTTAATCCGTCTGCCAGTTGTAAGGCCATCTCTTTGGTGTAGCCATAAGCAGATACATAAGCCACGAGTACCCTGTTATCCCGAAGGGTTTCATCCTGGTACTTCCGGGCCTTGCTGGTTGTGCGTTCAATCTTATCCTTCCAGGCCGACCTCAGTATGGGCCCATGTCCCGGACACACCATCTCCAGTGGCAGAGCTTTAATCTTATCGATGGCTTTCAGCATAAATTTGCTGTAAGGTTTAAGAATAACATCGAAGTAATAATCGAAGGCATCCGTATAATCATCCACCAGATCGTCGAACATCTTTTGATCGGCGTAATGGGCTCCGAAAGAATCACAGGTAAAGAGCAAACCGTCCTCTTCCAGGTAGGTGTAGATGGAATCCGGCCAATGCAGGTTGGGTGCACCGATGACCCTGAGTTTCTTATTTCCGAGGTCGACCAGGTCCCCATCCTTCACTTTCAAAGATTTGAAAGGGTGCCCTACCATCTCGCCCAGGTAAGAGAGAGCCTGTCCGCTACCGACAACCGTTGCATTGGGAGCAAGATCAAGCAAGTGTTTCAGTGATCCCGAGTGGTCAGGTTCGGTATGATTGCAGACGATGTATTCAATTTCGGAGAGATCGGTAAGTGACTCCAGCTTTTTCCTGAATGCAGGCCAGTATTTCTCTTTAACAGTATCAACTACTGCCTTTTTCTGAGCATCGATGAAGTAGGAATTGTAACTGGTCCCATATTTGGTTTCCATTACAATATCAAAGGTAACAAGCTCTTTATCAAGCACCCCGACCCAGCTTACATCCTCATTTACCTGAAGTATTTCCGAATTGTCCATGAATAAGTCCGTTTAGGCTGCAAATATAGCAACCTTTCCCGTATCTAGACCAGTGCTTTGCCATCCAAACCGGCCCAAGCAGATGACTTTAGGGCAAAAAAAAACTGTCCCGCCGAAGCAGGACAGTTACTGAAAACTCACAATCTGAATGTAACGGACCTTAAGTCTTAAGAATCGCCCTCAGATTTTTTTGAGCAATCCGAAGATTTTTTCTCAGTGGTGCAGTCTGAAGATTTTTTCTCAGCAGCTTTCTTGTCAGCTTTCTTCTCCTTCTTCTTGGGATCGTCTTCCTGAAGAGAGATCATAGTAAGTGCGCTGTTGCTTGCTGCTATTGCTGGAACACTAATGCCTCCGATAAAAAGTGCAAGTGCTAAAATGGCTAATGTTTTTTTCATGTCTAAATTTGTTTGTTGTGTTATGCGACGGCAATATAGAAGATCGCAAAGTAAAAGCTTGTTAACAGAATGTTAAAAAAGACCTGGAGGTCTTTTATTTTATGCGTGCCACCGGGGTAATGCCTCCAATCACACGTTGGCCGTGGGTCACATGAATCTCAGTATCCAGCGGAAGAAAAAGATCAAGCCTGGATCCAAACTTAATAAATCCCATTTCCCTTCCCTGGCGGGAGGGTTCTCCGGTTTTGGCATAGCAGCGAATTCTCCGGGCCACATAGCCTGCGATCTGTGTGACTAGTATTCTTCCCCGGGAAGTTTCAATCCCCGTAGAAGCCCTTTCGTTCAGTGTAGATGATTTGGGATGGCGGGCCAGAAGGTAACGCCCGGGGTGATATTGGGTATATACTACCTGTCCTTCCACCGGAAAAAAATTGATATGTACATCGTGTACACTCATAAAAATGCTTACCTGGATGCAGGGTCCGTTCAGGAATTCTTCCTGGTGGACCTTCTCAATAACCACTACTTTCCCATCGCAGGGAGCAGTGATGGTGCTTTCATCCAGGAAGGGCCTTCTTTTGGGCACACGAAAAAAGCGCAAAACCATCACTAATATGACCAGGGATATGAGCGATATGGCATAGTTGGCCTGATAGGGAAGGTACCTGCCGGACAGGTAGACCAATATCAACAGTGAAATGAGGGTCAGGGTTACGATCCATCTGCCTTCTCGGTGAATTCTGATCATAATAATAGCTTTATAAGCAGGATTAAAATCACAACGGCCGGAGCAACGAATAAAAGGGAATCAAATCGGTCGAGGACCCCTCCATGACCGGGCAGGAGCCTTCCGGCATTTTTCACTTTGATGGTTCGTTTTAGGCCCGATTCAAAAAGATCACCCGCCAGGCCCAGCAAAGAGACTATTAGGGCAATACTAAGCCATGTGCCTTGGCCCAGGATGCCTGTAAGCCTCCAGGTGATCCAGGTAGCCAGTAGCGTAAAAATCACCCCTCCCGCAAAGCCCTCCCAGGTTTTACCCGGAGAAAGCACGGGGGTCATTTGATGTCTTCCCACCAGCGAACCGGTCAGGTAGGCGAAAGTATCGTTGACCCAAACCAGCGCAATCACTGAAAGGGGAAGAATGCTCTGGTAGCCGTTATCACCCGACATCCACCCCAGAGCCAGAAAGGAGGAATAGGGCAGGGCAAGCCACAGAAAGGACAGGAGTCCGGGCAGGTTTATCCCCCACCTGAGTATGGCAAAGAGCCAGAGAGCGGCCGGAATAATTAGCCAGGCTAAAAGCAGGGAATATTCGAAGAAAGCGAAGGTGAGAGGAAGCAGGATAAACCCTGGCAGGGATTGAAACCAGATTTTCCGTCTTTTCACCTTGTTAAAAAGGGCTTTCAATTCGAGGATGCTCAGCACATACAGCAGCAGGGTAATGGCCAGGAGGCTATAGGGTCCCAGGAGAATGGATCCTGCCACCAGCACAACTAAGGCGATTCCCGTTAGGGTTCGAAGTAAAAGCTCTTTCAACGGTCTTCAAATTCCTTGATGAGCATCTTGGCTCTGATGACATCGTCTCGATTTACATATAACTCCACTTCTCCAAACTTATAAGTGGAGTCCTGTTTGTTCACCAGAAAAGCACCAATGTTTTTAGTAATCAGCATCTGCTTAATCAGCTCGGCAGTGTATGGCTGTGAGCTGGAGTAGATATGAACCAGATTCCCTTCCATGTTAATCCCCGGCCTCGTCCAGCTTCGCTTGTTCCTCTTTAGGCTGTTCCTTCTCAGGCTTCTGGGGGTCATCATCTTTCTTAGCCGAAGCTTTCTTGGCCGGAGCTTTTTTTGCTTTAGGCTTTGGTTTTGGCTTTGCTTCGACCAGTTCCTCGTGACTTTTCCAGGGACGTTTTCCAAAGATTTTCTCCAGGTCGTCGCTGAAGATCACCTCTTTTTCCAGCAAAATCTCGGCCAGTTGTTGCAAACCTTTCTTGTTTTTCCTGAGAATGCCAATGGCCCTTTCGTATTGTGAATCGATCAAAGCTTTGATCTCTTCATCGATGGTTTGTGCAGTTCTCTCGCTATAGGGTTTGTTAAAAGCAAAGTCTTGCTGTCCGCTTGAATCGTAGTAACTCAGGTTCCCAATCTTATCACTCATGCCAAAGTAGGATATCATGGCAAAGGCCTGTTTGGTTACCCTCTCCAGGTCGTTAAGAGCCCCTGTGGAGATCTTATCAAAGGTGAGATCTTCCGAAGCCCTGCCTCCCAGAGTAGCACACATCTCATCCAGCATCTGTTCGGTGGTGGTGATTTGACGTTCCTCGGGCAGGTACCAGGCAGCTCCAAGTGCCCTGCCCCTTGGAATAATGGTCACTTTAACCAGGGGATTGGCATGTTCCAGCAACCAACTTACAGTAGCATGACCGGCTTCATGCCATGCAATTGTGCGTTTCTCATCCTCCTTAATGATTTTGTTTTTCTTTTCCAGTCCCCCGATAATGCGATCCACTGCATCCAGGAAATCCTGCTTCTCCACGGTTTTTTTGTCCTTCCGGGCAGCGATCAGCGCAGATTCATTGCATACATTGGCTATATCGGCTCCCGAGAAACCCGGGGTTTGTTTGGCCAGAAAATCCACATCCACCGATTTATCGATCTTGATGGGTTTGATGTGGACTTCAAATATGGCTCTTCGTTCGTTCAGGTCGGGCAATTCCACATGGATCTGCCTGTCAAAGCGTCCGGCTCTCAGCAGGGCTTTGTCCAATACATCTGCCCGGTTGGTAGCCGCAAGGATAATGACACCACTGTTGCTCCCAAAACCATCCATTTCGGTGAGCAACTGATTCAGGGTATTTTCCCTTTCATCGTTGGATCCAAAATTGGGGTTTCTGCCCCTGGCACGGCCCACTGCATCAATCTCGTCAATAAAAACGATACAGGGAGCCTTTTCTTTGGCCTGTTTGAATAAATCCCTCACCCTGGATGCCCCAACACCCACAAACATCTCCACAAAGTCGGATCCCGACATGGAGAAGAAGGGAACACTGGCTTCTCCGGCCACAGCTTTGGCAAGCAAGGTCTTTCCTGTTCCCGGAGGTCCCACAAGCAAGGCTCCTTTAGGAATTTTGCCGCCCAATTCGGTGTATTTCTTTGGATTTTTCAGGAATTCCACTATCTCCCGGATCTCCACCTTGGCTTCTTCCAGTCCGGCCACGTCGTGAAAGTCGACCTTCACGCTGGTATCCTTATCAAAAATCTGTGCTTTTGATTTACCCACACTGAAAATGTTGCCTCCGCCTGCGCCGCCTCCGCCGCCCATCCTGCGGAGCATATAGATCCATATACCCATGATAAGCAGGAAGGGGATCACCCAGAGCATGATTTCTCCCAGGTAATTCCTTCGGGTCGAAGTGGTATAGGTGGGACGGTTCTCAGGAGGGAGATCATTCATCACCTTATTCAGCTCGCCTATAAATACGTCCTGACTAATGATGGTGAAATAGTACTGAGGTAGCGGCTGCCCAAGTACCGTATTGGATTTATCGGACCTTACATCCTCATAAATAGGATCGCTGAGTCTTTCCGCTTTGATATATATCTCGACCTTCTCCTTATTGACAATGACTATTTTCTCAATATCTCCCCTTTCCAGCACCTGGAAGAATCTGTTGGAATCCATCTCTTTCAGGTTGTTTCCGGAATTGAGGAATTGAATGCCAATCATCACCAGGAGGATGATCCCAATGATCCAATAAGACGAGAATTTTGGTTTTACGGGTCCTCCCGGCTTGTTTCCGGGATTACCTCTCGGATAATTACCTGGATTATTTTTTCTTTCTGCCATACTTTAGTTTGTTAAACTTCCATCACTTTGTCACTTTTCCGTCAGCCCACAGTTCCTCCAAACGATAGAAGGATCTGTATTCTTCCTGAAATACATGAACCAGGATATCAAAGTAATCCAATAATACCCACTGACTGTTTTTCAGCCCTTCCACATGGTGTGCCCTTATGCCGGACCCCTCCTTCAGTTTTTTCTCAATGGAGTCCACGATGGCACTAACCTGGGTGTTCGATTCTCCGTGACAGATGATGAAACATTCGCAGATGGAGTTTTCAACCTCTGTAAGATCGATGCTTACGATCTGATGTCCCTTCTTCTCCCGGATGGCTTCCAATATCAGCTCTCTTTTCTGCTCCACACTTGAGGTATTGCTTTCCGCCATCTGCCTTTTTGTTGACAAAGGTAATGAATTTAGCCTTTCACATTAATTTGACTAAATTGTCCTTTGTTGTTAGATATCAGACAAAAACTGTACCATGGAAATCCAATGGATCAGGCATGACAAGCTTACATCCACCAACCTCTACCTCCAGGAGCTTATGAAGCGAGGCAAGGCGGAGGAAGGAATGGTGGTCATTGCTGATTATCAGGAAGCTGGCAAAGGACAGGGTAGTAAATCCTGGCACAGCCGGGCGGGAGAAAACCTGCTTATGAGCGTTCTTTTATTTCCTGCATTTTTGTCAGCCTCGCAGCAATTTCAACTTTCCAGGCTTGTTTCCGTGTCGCTATGTGAGCTGCTTTTATCCATGGGTATTAATTCTTCCATTAAATGGCCCAACGACATTCTGGTAAGTGGAGGGAAAATTGCCGGCATCCTGATCGAACACGGAATTTCCGGTCAGCAAATTTCTTTTACCATAGCCGGTATAGGCCTCAATCTGAATCAGAAGGTTTTTCCGGAATTCCCACAGCCTGCCAGCTCAGCCATTCTGGAGTCGGGACGTACATTTCCAAAAGCAGAGTTGGCTGAAAAGCTCCTGTCCAGGATATTGCACTACTATGAAGGCTTAAGAACGGGGAATAGCAAGGACCTGGAGAATAAGTATTTAGAAAGCTTATTCAGGCTGGACCAGTCCTCCTGGTTTGAAGCGGGAGGAGACAGCTTTGAAGGGATCATCAGGGGAGTCAGTCCCTACGGAGAACTCCAGGTAGAAAGCCAGGGTCGCTTAGCTACCTTTGGTCACGGCGAAATCATCCTGAAGGAGGCTTACCGGGCCGGATAAAGTGCACTTATTCAGGGAAATCAAAACCTTCGATCTTATTGACGAGGCCGTCCACAAACTTCTTCAAAGGAGCTTTAATCATGGGCAGGATCATCTTATTCACCTGGGGTTCAATAGTGATCTTTACGCGCGTATCTTTTTCACCCACTTGTTTCAGCTGTATCCAGATGGTAAACTGGTGATTGGAATAGGAGCGCAGGGAAGTCATTTTCACCAGGGATGAGGGTGTTTTTTCAATGATTTGCAGTCCGGTCCTTCCAATGGGATCTACCTGAAAGCTACATTGATCCTCTGTGGATTCCCAATGACTTACCTTATCGGAAGGTATTAGCTCCCTGAAATTGTTAAAATCGGTTATGAATGCGTAGATCTGATGATCTTCGTATGCCGCTTTTCCTATTTTGCTCTCTATTTTCATGCTTTCCACTGACTTGGATTCTTTCTCCATTCTTTGAGCAGAGCTACCTGTCCCTCCTCTATGTCTCCGGTTTCCAGTGCGGTTTCAATTAGGGTGTGATAATCTGTAAGGGTGTGCAATTCAACCTTGGCCTGGCGAAAGTTGTCTTCAGCCAGTTGAAAGCCATAGGAAAAGATGGCCACCATGCCTTCAACCTTGGCACCTGCTTCTCTCAGGGCTTCCACTGCCTTCAGTGAACTTCCTCCGGTACTGATTAGATCTTCAATCACAACCACCCTCTGTCCTGGCTCAAGGCGTCCTTCAATAAGATTTTGCCTTCCATGTCCCTTGGCCGAAGGCCTAACGTAAACAAATGGCAGATTCATTGCTTCGGCTACCAGGGCACCCTGGGCGATGGCACCTGTGGCCACTCCGGCTATCAGATCGGGAGTTGGGAATACTTCCCCAATAACCCTGGTAAATGCTTCTTTGATATCCTTTCGTATACCCGGATAGGAAAGGGTTACACGATTGTCGCAATAGATGGGCGACTGCCACCCTGAGGCCCAGGTAAAGGGTTTTGCCGGTTCAAGTATAATTGCTTTACTTTGTAATAAGAGGCCAGCTACTTTTCGGTTTATTTCTGCCATTCAGCAAATGTATAAAGTTTTTTTCAACGATAGAACGGTATATTTCGGGGATAATTTTCCCAGGGCTTTTGAGCGAAACAAGGGGCTGTTTTATAAGTATGATAACTTGCAGGAACTGAATGAACTCATTGAATTATTCAGTGCTGTGGATCTGATCAACAGCCTCTATATATTTCATGAAGACATGCTGATGGTCATTGAGGAATTCAAGGCCTGTTTTCATGTAATTGAGGCAGGCGGGGGAGTGGTCTTCAATTCCCGGGGAGAGTTCCTGGCCATAAAACGCAACGGGGTGTGGGATCTGCCCAAAGGAAAGTTGGAAAAAGGGGAGGGATTTCCGGAGGCCGCCCTACGGGAAGTTGAGGAAGAGACCGGATTGAAAGGATTAAGCCTTAAAGAGCCCCTTATGTCGACCTATCATACCTACAGGCTGAAAGGTCGTAAGGTGCTCAAAAAAACCAGGTGGTTTGAAATGGACTACAAAGGATCAGACCTGCCTGTTCTGGAGTCCCGTGAAGGTATCACAGACTACAGGTGGACTGTGCCGGGACAAACAGACTTCATGCGGCAGAATACCTTTGCCAGCATTCTGGATGTGCTCTATATGCGAAAGTTACTCTGATCAGATTTCTCCCCTGGAGCGCATGATCCTGAACAATTGCTGTTCAAATCCATCGGTGGGAAGTGTGGCTGGCGAAAGCAGCAGATTTCCTTCGCGATCGATCAGATAGGCCGTGGGATAGGCCCTTACCTGGTAATCAGTTAATACACCTGGCTGAAATTCATAATGCAAGGCCTTCCATTTATAACCATTGCGGTTCATGAATTCTTCCAGTTCACTTTTTTCTTCCGAAGCCATGATGGTGACCACATTCAGATAGGCCGAGTGTTTTTCGAAATAGGATTGTAAAAAGGGATATTCCATCATGCATCCATAGTGGTCGGGCGTGCCAAAAAAGAGGTAGGTATATTTTCCTTTGAACTCTTTCAGGGTGAAGAGTTTCCCGTCCAGATCCTCCAGGGAAATGGGGGGTGGGGGATTGCCGGTTTCCAGGCTGGCCAACTTATTTTTTACCTGAGCAGCATAGAGGCCGAAATCGGGAGAGACCGGATTGGCGGCTATGGAATCAAGCATTATCAGGAGGGCTTTTTTGTGATAATCGCCACGGTAGAAGAGTTCTGAAAATTCCTGGATAAGGATCATATCGGCCAGTGTATCGCTCCACACCGCCGGATGTTTCCTGACCAGCTCCCTGGCTTTATTTACATCCTGTGAACGATTGATTATCTGCCTGAGGCCCTTGCCTTCATCAGTCTGGGAATAATAAAAGATAAAATCCTTGAACATGTTCCTGAAAAGCTCCACAAAGCCCGGGTGCCATTCCATAAGCTCGGGTCCCAGAAAATCCCGGCTTATGGATTCCAGGCCGGTTTTGCCTTCGTTTAGTTTAAGCACCCCATATCTGAATTGACGGTATGAACTGAAGAAGGCGTTGGTGTCGTGACTGAATTCCGACTCCAGGCTATGGATAATGGAATCCGTATTACTGGATAAGGCCTTCCTTCTTTGCATAATGATGCCCTTATTGGCCTCTGCAAATCTGGAGTCAAAGTTTGCTATGGCAGCATTGATTTCCTGTTCACCTTCCAGTGTTTCACCACTGCTGTTGGAAGTTCTGGATAAAACCCGGAGGGGAATTACCACGGGTTGGTAAAAGGGGGAAATACGGGAATCCCTGTCCATTTCCCTGTAATCCGGGAAACTTACTTCGTAATGATACCCGGGCTCCATAAAAAGGTAAGCCTGGAACATTCCGGTTTCAAACTGCACAACCCTTGGCGATTTCAGTGGAATATCCAGCTCAAAAGACTCATCCGGATTGCAGGTAACACTGTTTGAATATTCATTAACGGTAATAAAGGGGTTCCAGGCAATGGTGATGTATACCTTCTTGCCCGAATAACCGGATCCGGATCCGCTTACAGAAGTCCCTTGTCCGGAGCAGGATATCCATCCCCAGAGCAGGACTGCAACGATGAAACCATAGCTTCGCATCAGAGATAGTCCTTGATGTCAATCCCTACAGGCAGGAATTGGGTAACATCGCCATTGTTCCTTATGATGTCGCGGATGATGGTTGAATTAACTGGGGTATGTTCCGGAGTAGTCAGTAAAAAAACAGATTCAACGTCCGGCAGCATAAGCTTATTTACCTGGGCAATGGCCCTCTCATACTCGAAATCCGCAGCTGTACGAATGCCTCGTAACATATGTGTAGCATGGACTTTTCTGCAAAAATCCACTGTCAGACCTTCAAAATAATCAGCACTCACCTGCTCGTAGTTAAGAAATACCTGATTCACCATTCTAACGCGTGCATCAATTTTCAGAAGAGGCTTTTTGGTGGAGTGTACTCCAATGGCCACAATAATTTTATCGAAGAGACTCAGGGCCCTGAGCACAATGTTTTCGTGCCCCACGGTAAAAGGATCAAAGGATCCGGGAAAGACGGCGATTTTCTCCATCTGCTTTTTTTTCAAAGGTAGTGTTTTAGTTGATTTCTTTTTTCTTGTTGGCATTAACGAACAGTACGTTACCCAGTTTGTCGTAGCCTATAAACTGCTTGTATCCTTCGGTGGTCAGCTGCTCCTGTCTGAATCCCATAATGGTCAGATCTGCGTCGGCCGACACCTCCGATATGATTTCGCGCTTGCTCCTGTCACCCCCGGCACTGATCAGGTTGATATTGGCCAGCGATATGGGTAACCTTCCTTCTTTGATCAGCTCTTTCAATTCTTCCTTTCTTCGGGTGACTGCCTCGGGCTGGTAGATGGCGAAGATCTTAATGATTCCCTCCTTCCATTCGGGATGCCCCAGGATAATATAACCCAGCAGGATCATCAGGTTGGCATTGTCAAAATCGGAAGGAGTGATCCAGATATGTATTTGTTTCTTATAACCGAATCCCTTATAGGAGGTGCTCAGGATGCAGAGGTCAAAGCCTGTGGCATACAGGATATCATGGGTATTCAGAGCCTCTTCCAGGGCTTCCGGTTCCGTCTGGGAGAATTCAAAAAGAATCATGTTATTCCCCTTCCCGGAAATCCCTGAAAGCTGGATCACCTGAGCAATGGCCGAGGTGTAGGAAGGACTGATTATGGTATCGAGGTAGACCCGGTTCTTGCTGCCTGCCGCGAGATGGATGAGCTTGTTGAGTATTTCTTTGGACTCTTTGTTGGTCTCTTCGGTTAAGAAGCCCTTGATATAATGTATGTAGGTGCCAAAGCCGTATTTCAAGGAAATCCATCTGAGAATGTCGAAAGCACTTCGCCTCATGAAAGTGTCCTGAGACACGCATATGGTAAAGGGTCGCCAGTGTTCATCCAGGTCTTCCCGGTCGGCTCGCTGTGCCAGTATCTGCAGTTGTCTGCTGGCCTGGAATACAACCCCTCTGAACAGGTTGACCAGTCCTTTTTCCTTGCGTTTATAGCTGGAAACCATGGCATATATACCTCCCATTACAATGAGCGAAAGCAAGGCATAAGGAGCATTCATTTTAAACATCAACCAGAAGGAAGTGATGGCCCCAATCAGGGATATGTACCATCTGGACTTAAAAGTGGGACGATAGGATGGATCAGCTGCAAAATGTTCTAACAATGAAATCAGGCATATGGTCCCGTAGGTAAGCATGAAAAACATGGCTATGATCTGGGCCACAAAATCAATATCCCCAAAAGCAACAAACACAAAGCCGATCACGATGCTCACAAGTCCTGCATTGGTAGGTTCATTGTCCTTCTCTTTGCCCCTGGATAGCCAGCCATTAAGGCCCGCTCCGGGAAAAACTTCATCGTATCCCATAGCCTGCAGGGTACGGGGGGCCACCATAATAGACCCCAGGGCCGAGGACAGAGAAGCGGCTGCAAGGCCAATGGGGATAATGGGTCCCCAAAGTGCTATACGTTCCATGATCAATTGATCCGATGCCAGGTCATCGGGCGAAGCGCTAATGGCCAGTTTGTAAGCTACCAGGATGTAAACCACAAAGCCTGCCAGGGTTGCCCAGAGAGTACCCCTGGGAATGGATCTGCTGGGATCACGAAGATCTCCTGAAAGACCGAGTCCAGCCACCAATCCGGTGAATGCAGGAAATATGATGGTAAATACAAAGAAAAAATTGTCGGGATTCTCAATCTGTGCATTTATGATGAATGAAGACTCTTCAGAGGTGGATTTTCCCAGGAAAAAGAAAAGCAGGGAAGTAAACAATATGGCCACCACCACATAGAGGGCTTTCATACCCATGTTGGCACCTCTGGTAAGTATGATCAGTGAGAGGAGCGTCATGCTGGCAAGTCCCACCCAACGTTTATCGATCAGTGGGGTGTTGATCTCGTAATGCAGGTAGCGGATCAGCGGGTCAAATGCTTCGGAGAAGGCAATCACATAAAATGCAACACTGATGGCCTGGCTCAGGTAGAGGGCAATGCCAATGGCAGATCCGATGTTAAGTCCGAAAGACCGGCTAATGATGTAATAGGCTCCGCCTCCCTGTACTTTCTGGTTGGTGGCTATCTCCGCAACTGCCATGGCAGTGGGGATGGTCACCATATGGCCCAGGAATATGATCCCAATTGCGCCTATAAATCCCTGATGACCAACTGCATACCCAAATCTTAAAAAAAGGATAGCCCCCAGAATGGTGGAGATGGTCGTCATAAAGACCGGCAGGGTACCAAAGCTGGCAGTGGTTCTATGGGGGGTGGAGTTTGGCAAACTATTTTATACGTTGAAACTTGAAGATTACAAAAAAAACCTGAATTATACGAGTGTAATCCTTGAATTATACCTGCAGGGGTCCCGAAGTTTGCCATGTGAACCTGTGAGCTTGCGCCGGTTTTTTGTCCTAGAGGGTTTTTTATATCTTGTGCCCGGAAGAGAAAAGTGAAGCCGGTCTCGCATGGAAGATCTTTTGAAAATACTGGTTGTTGACGACGAACCCGAAGCCCGGGAATTGCTCAAATTCATGTTGCAGGAGAGCGATGGGGTGAGTGTTATCGGAACGGCCGGAGATGTGGATGAAGCCATTCATCTCATGAAGATCGGAAGACCCCACCTGGTGCTTCTGGACATTCAGATGCCCGGCAAAGATGGCTTTCAGTTTATTGAGCAAATTCAGGGGATGAACCATGAACCCGGGGTTATCTTTGTTACGGCCTATGAACATTATGCCATTCAGGCCATAAGGAATTCAGTTTTTGACTACATATTAAAACCTGTTCACCAGGAAGAACTGGACAGGGCCATATTGAGATTCAGAACCCAGGGCAAAAAGGTTCAGAAACCGGATCTTCATGAACTCATCGAGACCCTGAGAAACAATGGTCCCCCAAGAATTAAACTGAATACCCGTGCAGGATATATGCTCATCGATCCTGTCGAAGTTGTTTATTGCGAAGCTGATGGTAACTATACCCACATTCAGCTAAGCAGCGGGGCTCGTGAAACTACCACCCAGAATTTGGGACAGATCGAAGAACTTCTGGAAGGGAGTACATTTTTCAGAGCAGGTCGCTCCTATCTGCTGAACCTGAAATACCTCACACGGGTTGACCGGAAAAACTCGAATTGCATTCTGGATTACCCTGGCGACAGCTGTTCCATCAAGATTCCGGCCCAAAAAGTTAAGATGCTGGAATCGATCTTTTCCAAGTAAGGGCTTTATCCGCGAAACCCATGGGTTCATAGTCCAGAATCCCCAGTTCACACAATAAGTCCTTTTTCTCTTTTCTTTCCATCTCCAGTCCCATAAATTAGCCTGCATTACCACTGACTAAATCCGATAAAAGATGGTTGAAGTATTTAACCTTGAAGGCATGCCCGTTTACAAATTGAGATCCGATGAAAAGGATAATTTTGTAGTTTCCGATCTGGAAAGTAAGGGTTTACCTTGCGGAATCTATTTCGTAAGGATTAAGAAAGCAAAAGGTGTTGAAACAGCCAAACTTCTTATTTGCTAAGAAATCTCCATGGGCTGAGCTACCTGCTCATTGAGCAGGACAAATTCCATGAGTCCTGAAATCTCACTTACGTACTTAAAATTCAGTCCCTTCGTGTAGATTTCATTGATCTCCTCCACGTCCTTCCTGTTTTCAGCTGAGATTGCAATATCGGTGATGCCGGCCCTTTTGGCAGCCAGGATCTTTTCCTTGATGCCTCCTACAGGCAGCACCTTGCCCCTCAGGGTAATTTCGCCGGTCATAGCTGTGTTTTCCCTGACCTTACGTTGCGTAAATGCTGAAGTAATGGAGGTCATCATTGCTACACCGGCCGAAGGTCCGTCTTTGGGAATGGCTCCTTCCGGTACATGTACGTGTACATTGTATTTTTTAAAGACCTCTGGATTGATGGTAAACCTGGGAGCATGAGATTTCAAATACTCCAGAGCCAGCACAGCACTTTCTTTCATTACATCGCCCAGATTACCTGTCAGGGTCAGTTTGCCTTCACCCTGACTCAGTGAGGTCTCCACAAAGAGGATTTCACCCCCGGTGGCTGTCCAGGCCAGACCTGTAACCACTCCTGCATGCTTGTTCCCGTCGTATTTGTCCCGGATAAATCTGGGCGGCCCCAGTATCTCGGTGCAGGTTTTTTTGGAGAGCTTTTTTTCATAGCTGTCCTCGAAGGCAATGTGTTTGGCAATTACTCTCACCAGTTTGGCAATCTGTTTGTCCAGCTGCCTGACTCCCGATTCCCGGGTATAGCTTTCAATGATATACTCAAGTACAGGAGCTGAAAATGAAATCTGATTCTTTGTAAGTCCGTGATTATTTATCTGATTCGGTACCAGGTGTCTTTTTGCGATCTGTACTTTCTCTTCCACAATGTATCCGGAGAGGTTGATAATCTCCATCCGGTCGAGCAAAGCAGGATTAATACCAGCCGTGGTATTGGCTGTGGCAATAAACATTACTTTGCTCAGGTCATAATCAAGCTCCAGGAAGTTATCGTGGAATGCAGCATTTTGCTCCGGGTCAAGCACCTCTAAAAGAGCAGATTCGGGATTTCCCTGAGCACTTCTGCCCACCTTGTCTATCTCGTCGAGTACAAAAACCGGATTGGACGATTTCACTTTCTTCAGGTTCTGGATTACCCTCCCGGGCATAGCCCCTATATAAGTTTTCCTGTGTCCCCTGATTTCCGCTTCGTCGTGCAGACCACCCAGTGACATTCTGACATATTTCCTGTTTAATGCTTCTGCAATGGATTTACCCAGAGAGGTTTTACCCACTCCCGGAGGTCCTACCAGGCAGAGTATGGGGGATTTTAAATCTCCCTTGAGTTTCAGTACTGCCAAATGTTCCAGTATCCTGTCTTTGATATTTTCAAGTCCGAAATGGTCCTTGTCCAATATGCGGCCGGCTCGTTTCATATTGAAATTATCCTTGGTGTACTCATTCCACGGCAGTTCTACCAGGGTCTGGATGTAGTTCACCTGGACCGAATATTCGCCCGTAGCCGGATTAAGCCTGAGTAACTTGTCCAGCTCTTTCTCAAAAGCAGCGGCTACCTCCTTGCTCCATTTTTTCTTTTTCCCTTTCTCCCTGAAATCAATTACTTCCTGGTCCTGCGGCGAGCCACCCAGTTCATCCTGGATGGTTTTCATTTGCTGATGCAGGAGGAATTCTCGTTGCTGCTGATCCAGATCACTCTTGACTTTGGTCTGAATATCGTTTTTCAGTTCCAGCATCTGCACTTCTTTGGAAAGGCTTTCCAGCAGAGAAAAACCACGTTTTGCCACGCTGTCTGTTTCCAGCAACTCCTGTTTGGCTTTCAGCGAAAGTTCAGAGTTGGAGGCCAGGAAGTTTACCAGGAATGAAGGACTTTCTATATTCTTGACAGCAAAAGTAGCCTCCGTGGGTATGTTGGACGATAGCCTGATGATCTTGATGGAAAGCTCCTTCAGCGCTGCAGCCACAGCTTTGGCTTCTCCGGCGGGTTTGTCTTCCTCTTCTTCCAGTGGAGTGATTCTGGCCACATGATAGGGCTTTTCGGTCATTAATTCGTCCAGCCTGAATCGTTTTCTACCCTGCAGAATAACCGAAGTGGAACCGTCGGGCATCTCAAGTATCTTCAGGATCTGGGCTACGGTTCCCACCGTATAAAGATCCTCCAGTTCCGGATCTTCAATTTCGCCATCTTTCTGAGCAATGGCTCCAAGCGTTTTGTTCTTCTTATAGACCTCCTGGACCAAGCGGAGTGATTTCTCCCTGCCCACTGTAATGGGGATGACCACTCCGGGGTAGAGTACTGTATTGCGAAGGGGGAGTATGGGCAATACATCGGGGATATTCAATTTTTTCAGATCCTCTTCTTCCTCTTCGGAAAGCAAGGGGATGTATTCGGTTTCTTCGTCCATGGGGACCATAAGGTTCTGTATGTTGTTTATCAAGCTGTCCATCGTCAAACTCCTTCTCTATCGGTTCAGTCATTCTGTCAGCCCTGCATTTACAGAGCAAGTCCCACCACTATGTCAATAAATGTGCCAAATTATATGTAGGTGATGGTCACTTCTTTAAGAAACTTCTCCTCCAGTATTCTGGCCATACGTTTTACCACGGTACGCCTAATTTCCAGATCTATGGGAAGGTTGGGATCCTGGTGAGCCACATTTACCCTGGTGCCTATGATGAAATGTATCTCATCGCTTTGCTGAAGCAATTTTACAATCCGGTCGGCCGGTCCATTCCCCAGAGTGAAGGATGGGGAGTAATCTTTGAGTATCCTGGTTACTTTGGTAATGGTGAGGATGCCTTCGGTAACAAGGTCCATGCCTTCCATATGAGAGACAGGAGGCAGATCGGGATCGTCAAAGACCAGACTGTCCTCGATTTCCACACTCAGTTCCCGGGATATGATATCGGCGGTTGTTGCTCCGCACAGGACTTTTTTACCCTTGAAAGCCCTGACCGCTTCTCCCAACTGCTTGTCATTCTCTTCTTCGTAGGGTGGTCCGGTTACAAGCAATAATTTACGGGGTTTGCGGAAATATATGCTGGCGCAGGAAGTGTCGTCCCTGGAAACAAAACCATCGTTGCGGTGAGCCATGTTTACCATCTTTGAAGCCAGTTTGGAAGCGGAGATCTTGGGGCTGTTCTGCACCAGTTTTACGCTGTAATCCAGCATGTTATCCCTGCCCCAGCCCAGGGGGTACTTGTCGGTCCCCAGTCCCGACTGGGCAATGCCATCGCTGGAAAATATCAGCCGGTCCCCCTTTCTGGGTTCGAACTGGCAGGTGGTGATTTCTTTTCCAGCATTTTTCTCACTGTCCAGCACCAGACAGTTCCAGCCCGGATCAAAGGCTTTGTTGTCCCGTAAAATGATGGTCTGGGGATTATCAAATTCCAGTATGTTGACTATCCCGTCGTGTTCGATGTCCACAATGGTGAATGTGGAATAGCTCATGTGCCTCTCGCTGCAGACCGGGAGGGTGTTCATAATGATATCGGCAATTTTATCCACCGCCTTGTGCTCCATGGTGAAATTTACAGCCAGCGTTGCCGTCAGGGTAGCCAGAACATTGGCTTTGACTCCATGCCCCATCCCATCGGATAAAACCACGATGGTGCGGTTTTCCTCTTTGACCTTCCGGCTGATAAAGACATCTCCGCAAATACGTTCGTTACCGTAGTTCCGCTGATCACAGGCGACCTCTATGTAGAATTTGCTGTTCATGAGTTCGGATGATCCGGCTTCTGGGTATAGGATTCTATGATGGAATTCAACATTTTCTCGGTTTCTGCAGCACCTTCACCCATGATGAAGCCAATCTGCTGAGCCAGGCTCAGGTTTTTATCAATCACATCGGAAAGCCGCTTTAATACCTCCTCCTTCTGGACTTCCGGGGCTGACATATCTCTGATAACAGCTCCCACAATTTTTTCCTTTTCAATAACAAAGACGCTCACATTCAGCATCTTTCCTTCGTACTGGATGTCCCGGTTGGTGATGGATTCGTTGTGGGTAAGCACGTAGGTGAAGAGGTTGTAAAAATTGTAGGGGAGTAGTGTTTTCAGATCTGCCCCAGCCAGACCGGGTACCACCTCGTTGATCTCTTTGGCATCTTCGCCCAGCAGGTCTATAAAACTGTCATTGGTCTGGAGTATCTTCAGCTTCGCATCGCAAATGACGACCATGGAAGGCAGCTTATGCAACATCCTGCGTACAATCTCTGTGGCTTCCCTGGCAGCTTCTTTATCCTTCAGAGCGATGCGTTCCGATTTTTTCAGCGCATCCTGAGCCTGAGCCAGCTTCTCGTTACTGATTTTCAGGGATTGGATATGATCCTGTCTGTTTCGGGACGCATAGGTATTGCACATCTCAGGTATGGCCAGTCCCTGTGCAATGGCAATGGCGAAATCGGTACAGCTGGCATATCCACAGGCCCCGCAACCCACCTCTGATGAATCCAGCTGATCCAGGTCTTTCAATATTTGGTGCAGTTCACTTTCGGAAGGAAGGGGAAGAGACTGGTCGTCAGCTTTGAGGATGCGTTTCAGATCGAGCTTCTTAAACTCATCCATGCTCTCTTTCCAGGCTTTGGTATCCAAGGTCTTGAATCGCTTTTCCACATACCTGGTGAGCTGACTTCGCCTCAGTATTCTTTTGCCACCCAGGCTGGTTCCCCTGCCCATCAGGAACTCCTTGTAGAAGAGATTAAAGTGGCTTTTTATGGTTCCGATATTTGCCTCAAATTCTTTCAGGGAATCAATCATGCCCTCTCCTTCTACCGTGATAACAGGCGAGCCATGCAGTTCTTCTTCGATACCTGCAGCCTGAATAATGCCGTTTGCAACCGGAAAATAATTTCCCTTGTAACCCAGCGGGGCATCAAAATCGCTGTATTCCAGATCGGTTTCATGGATATTCGATTCCTCAAATAGCTCACGGAGCTCCA
>Ga0180435_10001021_pt1 | contig 29461 bp, 37 predicted proteins | sample SS_ome_3_FD_132467 | JGI IMG/M metagenome (GOLD analysis project Ga0180435, IMG submission 132467) | Hypersaline lake sediment archaeal communities from the Salton Sea, California, USA - SS_3_S_1 metaG | ecosystem: Environmental > Aquatic > Non-marine Saline and Alkaline > Hypersaline >... | reverse complement strand
CTTATCGCTTTTGTGTGACGGTGCCCCGTGGCAAATTTAGGTTACCTTTGCAATAAATAAATCTTATTACGGAAGGCTGCAATGGCAGAAATGTCAGAGTGTAAGCACTGCGGCAAGCCGTACGAAAAAAAGCGGAAAAAACAGCGCTACTGCTCGCGAGCTTGCGGAGCTCGGGCGAGATCGCGACGTGGGCGGGATCACGGCCGCTACAGGCACGGGCTTTATGCCAGGCACTGGACAGACAGCGAAAAGCGCCGCGTCTATCAGGAGCTGGCTAAGGGCGGCACTACCGGCATACAGGCTGCGCATGAAGCATATGCGCTGGCGTATGCGCGACTCGACGATGCGCTTGAGCGCGAGACCGAGCCGATCCCGGATGAGCTGCCAATGGAGATGAGAGCACACTTGGAAATCGCACGCAGCAAAGCGGCGCAGCATTCGGCTCAGGAATTCAGGCAAGCGGCGCGGCTGGTGACAGAGGCAGAGAGTGTGATGAGTGAGGAAGCGGAGGAAAATCCGGAAATCAGAGTCACGGTCGAGCATTCATATCAAGACGCTCCCGGGCCAGTCGAAGTTGCTGAGTCTGGATGAATCGATTGTAGGATTTTTTGGAGGGTACGGCAGCGGAAAATCTAGAGGCGGTGCAATCTGGCTGACTCTGGAACTGCTCAAAAAACCGGGCCTGCCGGCGCTAATTGGAGCGCCGACAAACAACATTCTAACAAGCGCCACACTGCAAGAGTTCGAGGCGGTGGCTGGCCCAATAATTGTTGGGCAAAACAAAAACGAAGGTTGGTACCTGCTGCGCACCGGCAGCATTGTCTGGTATCGATCTCTGGATAGGCCCAAGTCTCTCGAGGGAATCAACGCTGGATTGGGGTGGCTTGACGAGGCCACGCTTTGCAGCCGCGAAGGCTGGCGCGTTTTCAACGGACGTGTTCGCCTCCCTGGCGCCGACGGTAGATCGCGCATCGCTTGTACGGGAACCCCAGTGGCCGGCACGTGGTGCCAGGATGAATTTGACAGCTGTCGAGAAGATCGTGGGTTTGTTCGAGTCGACAGCCGTGAAAACATCCATCTGTCTGCGAATGTCATATCGACGTGGCTTGGGTCGATGTCGGCACGTGATGCCGATGCATACATTCGCGGATTCTGGTTGCGGCAATCAGGCCGTGTGTTTGCTGAGTTTGATCGCAAGCGCCATTTGATCGACTACAGCCCAGACCCGTCGCTGACGGTTGATATCGGCGTTGACTTCGGTCTGAAGTACCCGGGTGTTGTTTTTACCCAATGGATACCAGATGGCCGCTTTTTGCATCGCGGCATTCTTCCGTCATCAATCGTCGTGTTTGACGAGATTGTGCGAGACAACCTGACAACAGAAGGTCTTGGTCGTCTCATTGCACAGCGAGTTCCTGAGACAGGGAAACTCAGGCTGGGGCGCATTGCCTGCGATCCGGCTGGCGCGTCGCACTCGTCGTCAGCGTCGGAGCACGGCGGCACTCTGGATGTCCAAGCGCTAATCAACGGCATTCGCGACGAGTACACGGAACGCGAAGTAAGTCATCCAGAATATCTGTTTGGCAAAGGCACGGGCGAGCTCAGGTCAAGAGCAACTGGCGTCGAAAAAATGCGAACGCTGTTGCTGAATGGTCATGAGCAAACGTTCCTGTGGTTCAGCAACAAGCTGATTGAAACCAAGTCAGAGCGCGGAGTCATCAAGGCAATGGAAGGCCACATTTACAAAGATGGAACGCAACGCGAGGTGCGCGGCGGTGAACACCAGTATGACCACATCCTGGATGCTCTCCGGTACCGTATTCGCCACTATTTCCTGAGAGGGGCAAGGTCTTACTGATGCTGTTTGGCTCGACGTCAAAACCTGCGATACTGCCGATGGTGCAGGGTCTACAACAGGCGCGAAGCAACAGCTTCAAAAATCTGCTTGAAGGCGCCAAGAAGTGGAAGCCAAGCACAACGTATGACGTCGACGTGGCCAAGCGCCGCGACTACTTCAAGGGGCGCCAGGGCGACCACATCAGAACTGTGCTCGCAAGACATTACCCAAAGACACATGAGCAGATGATACCGCGTGTGTTCCCGTTCTTCCAGCACTTGGTCAACGGATCGGCAACGCTCTATCAGATGCAACCTGTCCGCGATGTGCGAATAAACGGAAAGCGTGACGACGACAAAACCGAGCTGATGGCAAACATCTACCGCTCGGCTCTTGTTGATAGCAACCTGCAGGCGGCAGACAAAATCGCGGCAGCTGTTGAAGTGTGTTTTCTTCGGATTGCCTGGGATGAATTCAAAAAACGCGTCGCCATCAACAGGTATTGGCCGGATTCTGTTTATGTTGTCTGCAATGAGCAATACCCTGACCAGCTTGACAGAGCTACAGCAATCATCGCCAAAACAATGTCAGCTGATGGCTATCAAGCGACGAAGGAAAAACAGCGCTGGGATGTTTGGGAGCGCGTTTGCGACGACAGCGACCCAGAAAACAAAATTGACGGATGGCTTAACTACCAGGTTGTTGAAAACGGTAGCGACGCAAAGCCGCCAGAAATAGGCGCGCAAAACATCTATAAGTGGCTGCCGTGGGTGGCAGTTCATTTTCGCGATCCAGACGGACGCCTGTTTCCGCAACTGGAGACAGACGACATCGACACAGCTGACAGCATCAATGCACAGCTTTCGAACCGCGACCACATGATCAACCACCAGGCGCACAACCAGCGCTGGGTATCGGCAACGTTTAACGACAAAGCCGAGAAAATGCTGGTTGGGCCGGATGTTATCAACGAGCTTCCGGCCGGCGCTACCGCTGGGATGTGGCAGGCAAACACAAACATCGCAGCCACGTCGAAGACAATCAAGGAAGCCATTGAGCAAGAGCTTTCGGTGCGCCAGGTGTCGCCAGTCGCAGCGACGGCAGACCCGAAATATATGAGCGACAAGGCCATCAGGTCTATCAACCTGGAGCGAGAAAAGAAGCGCATGGAGCGTGCTCCATGGGCTCGCGACATGGAGGAGCGCTACCTGTGGCCGGCAATCCGCGCAACCTACGAGCACTACAGCGGCGACGCTGCCGCATTCGGCACAAATGCAGAGCTGCGAGTTCAGCACCGAGCGCCGGCAGTGAGCCTTGACGACGAGTCAGCCCACCGTGTTTCGCGCGGCAGGGTGCGCGACAATATTTCAACCTGGCCGCGCGAGATGGTGGCCCACGGTCTGGCTCCGAGCCTCGAGACTGCCGAAGAGATGCACAAGGAAAACGTCGAGTACAACAAAGATTATCCGATCGTCGACGGTACGCCGTTCATGCACGGGCAGCCGGTGCCGGCAAACGTCGAAGCAGCACAGATGCAAGCCAGCGGCAAACAGGTGCAGACCGACGACGCCGGCGAGGAGCAGCAACGTTGAGCAAGTGGGGAATGGAACTCAAAATCCCAAATCACTTGTTTGACATCGGTATGAACAACGGCCTGTATCTTGAGTATGCGGCTCAGAACGTAACAGACCGAGTCAATCAGCGCACCGACGAGGAAAAGGACGCTGAGGGCCGTCGCTTTCCTCGGTACCGCAGGCGTACCGATGTACCACGCAATCCTGACGGCAGCAGGGTGCGGAACGAAAAAGGGCAGTGGGGTGAAGAGGTCGAGATACGTGGCCCCGGTGACCCGGTCACGCTTCGAAGCCTCGAAGATGTACCGGAACACCAGCGCATGCGCTCTTCGCTGCAAACGATGCCGCGCCATACAAACAAACGAACCAAGCGTGTTGTTGTGCGCCCAATGGGCGGCCGAGAAGGTACGCCACATTTTGTGCGAGCAAGAGCGGTAACTAACGGCGAAACTCAGTACAGCAAAGGCGTACCACGTCCTTGGGTTGGAATCACACAGACTGAATGGCGCCAGATCCTGGCCGAGATGAACAAGGCAGGCTTCATTGCGTTTGTCACTCAAGTCAAGCCGCGCCGAGACCTGACAAAGCGCGTACAAAAAGCGCTGGCTGCACAGCAGCGAATTGCGCGAGCACGAACCAGGGCAGCGAAGAGAGCAAGCCAGTCGGCAGCTCGACGCCACGCTGTGCAGCAACAGAAGCTCAAGCGGTGGGGGATCCTGCCGGGTGAAACAGCCCGTGAGGCCTACCGTCGACAATCACAGAATCGACGCATCAAACGCAGAACAAAACGCGTGATGCGTAAACGCAACAGATAACCAAGTCACCGTGGATGCGGTGGCGCATTGGCTCTCGGTGGATGCCGTGAGCTACGCAGGAGTGTGCAATGCCGGACGGCACCACAGCATTTTCAGTCACGACTCAGGGCCCGGCGGATACCGGGACCAACAGCCCGCAGGTGGACGCCAGCGGCCAGCAGCAGCAAGCCCAGCAGCAGGCAGCTGCACCAGCTCCAGCGGCGGATGCCGTGGACTGGAAAGCAAAATTTGAGGAAGCCCAGGCAGGACGCGATCGAGCAAAGGCGAGATACAAAGAGATCGCTGACGCTCAAGATCAAGCAGCACAAGACCATGCAAACAAACTCAAGGAGCAAGGAAAGCTGCTCGAGCTGAACCAGCAGTATGAAAGTCAGATTGAACAGCTCAAGCAGTCGGCTGGCCGCGTCGAGGCTCTCGAAGCTGCTTTTGGTTCGCAAGTCAAGGCGCTGCGCGAGTCGCTGCCAGAGGCTTACAAGGGAATCGTTCCCGAGGGCCTGGATCCCCTCAAAGAGATCGAAGCTCTCAACAAGTTGCAGGCCGCCATCGGTCAGCAGCAACAGCAGGGCGCCCAGGGGGCGCCGTCACAGAATTCGCAAACACCAAAAACGCCACCGTTACCACCTGCGCCTCCAGGCGTATCCAATCCATACGGAGCAGACCCTGAGACTGTGCCAGAGGCGAACCGATCTGCATACATCAGAAGTTTGTCTCCTGAGGCAAAGGCCTATTGGGCGCAAGTGTACAAAGGGCGTCTTGGAAAATAGGAGACAAAAATGACCGCAACCACAACCACCAGCGTCACTGAAGCAATCTATGAAGAGCTGATTGGCGGGATTGATTCAAGCCTGAAAAACCTCACTGTCATGCGTCAGCTTATGGATGTGAAAGTGATTGGAAACCAGGCAACCACAAAGCATTCATTCCCGTACGTCGAGGGTTTGAACAATGCTGCAGCCCCTGGATCAGAAGGAGCTGCAACTGACAGTCAAGAGTTCACTCTTGCCGACGCCGTTGCAACCGCGGCGGTGAAGCAGCTTGCCGTTGAAGTCACAAAAATGGCAAGCAGAAGCACCACCTCAGACTTCAAGGCAAAGCTCGACGAGGAAATGATGAAGGCCTGCGCTCAGGCGTTTGACGTCGAGGCGGCCGCATTGGTTGCTGCATTCAGCAATACCGTCGGATCCACCACTGTTGATATGTCGATGTCGACTTTGATGGCCGCCATTGCGAAGTTCGATTTGTATGCAAAAGACCACGCCATCAATCCGGTCTGCATTCTCTATTCGCAGCATTGGCACGACATGATCAATGAGGCGATAGGCGGCACTGGTTTTGGGTTGAGCCAGCTTCTCAGCCGTGACCAGTTTTTCAACATCATCGGCGACAATCCTGGAACAAGCCTGTTCGGATCGATGCGTGGCTCCATCGGAAACTGCCCCATCTTGGTTTCAAACAACCTCGCCACGATGAATGCCGGCGCAGACTACGGTAGCGGTATTTTTGCAGCCGGTGGAGCTCTCGGCGCCGTTGTCAAATGGGAAACCGAAATTGACGAAGCTCCTCTCACCGCCCAAAGAAAAGCCTCACACCAATATCTTGCAAACCTTGCATATGGCGTTATTGAAAAACGCGACGCTCTTGGTGTGACCATCATCGCCGACGCCTGAAAAAAGCGACAACAGATTTTGATGCGTCAAAAAATGGCGCGTGAAGAGGAGTTTTAAATGAACCAGAGAAGAAAAGATTTGCAAAAGGCAGAACGCGCCCAGTTGGTTGCGGACATCAAAGCAGTCAAAGAAGGCAAAGATCCATATTTCCACTGGATGTACCAAAGCGCAGAAAACAACGAAGACGGCGAAGAGTCTTTGCGGCATGTGCACGGCAGCATGAGAACCACAAAAGTGTACGTCAACGCCAAGGGCAAGGTCGTCAACATCTATGCTCGTAAGGGCTGGGTGGAGATGGATGAACATAACACAGACTTCTTTCTCAAGAAGCTGGACGAAATGCAGGAAAAGACAAAAAAGCGTTTCAAGGAAAACCCAAACGCAGACAAGGTCAAGGGCAACGACCCTGTCCATGTGTTGTCTGGAAAAATCGATTCGCTGGTTACTGTCATGGGGCAGTTTGTCCGAGCGATCACTGCGGCAATCGCGCCGAAAGAACAGGCAGCGGAACTTGATGCGGCTGTTGTGTCAAAGGAAAAGAAAGCGAAGTAGTTAATGCCAAGCTACACAGAAAGCGAGGTTCGCGACGTCATACAAAGACGAGCGCGAGACCTTAAGCAAGGTTCAAAAAAGAAGACCGTGCGCGAATGTGAAAATTTCATTCGTGACGCGATCGTTCGCGACGAAAAGCAGCAAAAGGAAAAGAAGCAATGAATACACGAGCAGCCCTGGCGCTGAGCGTCTGCGCGGCATTGCTGGCGGTCCCTGTCGTCGGGGCTGCTCAGTATCCACAACATCTCACCTCAACCGATACCGGCGTGAGTGCTTCCGCTCTCGCCGGGCCCGCCTCTGCTGATGAGTACGGGCTCTATCCGCCGCCGTCCACCAACTGGCTAAGCACCACGAGCAGCGGGTCCATGAACCAGCTGGCGATTGAAATGGAGGTAGTGGCCGGCTCCTCGACGTCATTCAAAGTGACCTGCGAGGAAAAGAGCCTCAGCGGCGCCGATGGAATGTGGATTCAGAAGTGCATCGCCGGCGCATCTATGACCGATTGCCACGTCGATGAGCATTGGTATGACCTATCCGGTGTGCAGGCCACAGGAACGCTGACGTTCCTTGCTGCGGCATCTGTTGCTGAGGATGACGAGTTCACGTTGGGCGATGGCACCAACGAAGCAGTAACCTTTGTCATCAGCAAAGGTACCAGCGCGGCGACCTGGTCGACCACAAATGTTGAGCTTGACGTAAGCTATGTGACCTCGGCAATTGAGGTGGCCGATCACTTCCGCAACATCATGGCCGGCAGCGTATATGCGAGTGGTACTATCACCGCGCTTGCGAAGGCCAGCATGACGGAGGGTGACTACTTCACCATCAGCGACGGAGTAACAGCCCATACCTACACGTTTTCAACAGGGACCCTGAGTCATACGCCATCGGCAACAAGCCACGTGGTAGACATCAGCAGCGACACAACTGCTATCAATGTTGCCGACAGAGTGAGGCTTGCTGTTGCCGGCGTAAAAGCAACCGGACAGCTCACCGCGCTTGCGAAGGCCAGCATGACGGAGGGTGACTACTTCGACCTCAACGACGGAGTATCTACAATCCGGTTCACATTCTCGACGGGGACCCTGAGCCACACCGAAACAGCAACAGCAAGAGAGATCGACATCTCCGGTGTGTCGACAGCCAACGACGTCAGCGACGTCATCAGGGCGGCTATCACCTCAAGCGCATCTCACATTGTGCCGGATACCGACGGGGTAGCTCAGATAGATCTGGAATGCGACTACGTCGGCTACCTCTGCAACGAAACTATCACCGAGAACCTGGACAGCGGCACCCTGAGCCCATCGGGCATGTCGGGCGGTACCGGTGTCACGACTACCAACATCACTACCGACGCGGCAGGGGCTGCTGAGATTGTGTTCACGGGGCCGGCCACCTTTGCCGCAAACGTCGACATTGTCGAGAGCATGGACAGCGGGACCTTGACCCCCAACGGCATGACCTACGGCACCCCAGCACTATCGCTTGACCTGACTGCCGATGCTGCAGGGACTGCCCAGGTAGACCTCACCAACAACCTGCGCGGCCCCCAGGGCAACGTGACTATCGTCGAGGACCTGGACAGCGGCACCCTGACACCGGTTGGAATGAGCGGCGGCACGGGTGGTGAAACTCACTTTGTTTTGAATCTGCCCGTCGGGTACCCCTGGATCAGATGTCACTTTGAGGACGTCAACGACGGCACAGGAACCATCACAGTCACCGGCGTGAAATCGAGGTACTGATATGCGGAACATTCTGATTCTGCTCGCGGTGCTGCTGGCTCCGCTGGGCGCCGGTGCGTGGGATGACGACGTCACGGTTGCCAGCACAAGCGGGGCTTATGACCTCGAAGGCGCAGCCTTGACCCTCAACACCAACGACACCCTGCAGGCTGCCACCGCTGGGACCTTAGAGCTCAAGCTCAACAGCACCACTGTTGCTCTAATCAACACAGTCCTGGATGTGAGGGTACCAATCAAAGACACCACCGCCCGGCTCATCCTGGGAACAAGTGCAGCTACCGGGCACGCCCTGGGCACCGGCGACACTCACGTAACCGGAAAGTTTGAGGTAGACGACAGCGCATATTTTGATGGCCAGATGTTCACCGCCAACCACGTTGAGATGGCCAGCCATAAGCGCTTCTATGCCAGCACCACCGAGGGCATGGAGCTCATCTTGCGCAATAGTCTGATCGGTGCGGATGCCGGTTGGATTGGTGTAGGTGCAGCCTACCAGGTTGTCATCGGCGAGATGGCAGACCGCAACACAAGCTTGAGCCTAAGCTCAGCCAGCGACACCATGCTTGTCATAAGCTCAAAGGATGCATCGTCGTCGAAGCTGCTGCGCCTGACTTACATCGGCGCATCATCCAAGGCTGTCATTGATACCACTGGCGGTGATTTGGAGCTGGACCCAGCGGGATCCCTGCGCTCTACCGAGGAGATCCAGGTGGGGCAGAACGAGGGAACATCACCGACAGAGCCAGCAACCTGCAACTCAACCAACGTCGGTATGTTCGAATATGTCGACGACACCGACGACAGCGGGGCCGGTGCAGTTTGTGTGTGTATCGCCACAGGTGACGATGGGGCTGGCAGCCCAAACGCCTGGGACTGGCGCCGCATGGACGACCACGGCACAGCTTGCCCATTCTACTAACCGGAGACATCAGCATGAGCAAAGAAGCAATCAGCGCATCAGGCGCTGCGGGACAATACGCCTATCGGCACGATACCGGACAGCAAACACTCTCCAAGGCCCAGGCAAAGTTTCTGCAGCAGAAGCTGGTGGAGCAAGGCCTATGGCCAGGCAACGCCGAAGCAATCGAACGTCTAGTAGTCAACTTTGACCCATCAGACCGACACCTGATTGCGCAGGGGTACTTGTCCACCGACGACACCGGCAAGATCGACGACCCTGACGAGAACAGTCAGCGGGCGTTTTTCGTCATCAAAGCAGAAGCGAAGGCGGTGGAGAAATGACAGGCAAGCAGCAAGACGGTTTGAAGTTTGCCTCTCTGCTTTTTGCCGTCGCCATGGCTGCCGGTTCGATTGTCTACAGCGTTGGCACAATGTCGCCACGCATTGAGTCTGCCCACGATCGCGTCACAGAGCTCAAGACCGAGCTGGTGGAAATCAAGCGCGACATCAAAGAGATTTTGCGGGAGATGCCCAGGCGATGAATCAGCGTTATCTCGTCGACAAAACCGGGACCCTGTATTTTTATCCGCCAGAGCTGGCGGTGCCATCATCGGCCAAGGTGACTCTGTACAAACCTGCAGGCGGGGATCTGCAAGCAGAGGACGACGCCACAGCCGACAGCGTGAGCACCACGGTTGCAGCAGCAGCCAGCAGGGGTGCGCGCAGCTTCACGGTTGCCAGCGCCAGCGGGATTGCTGCAGGTGTGCGGTATCTGCTCGAAGAGGGTGGCGACATCGCAGCGGTGACCGTCGACAAGATATCCGGCACGACAATCTACATCGAGGGCCGGCTGCCGTTTGACCTGACAGACTCCAGCACATTCAAAGGCTATCGCCTGACCTACTCTCTGACGACAACTCACACCGACGACAAAGCCGACAACTACCGGGCTGATTGGCAGTACACAGCCGATGGAGTTACCCAGTACCACAGCAGCTATTTCGATGTGGTGGCCGACAAGGATTGGTATTCCACGACGTGGAAAGACTGCACAGATATGTACGGCTGGTTGCAGCATCAGATTTCTGAAGAGGACTTCGACGGCGAGGATCTGTTGGCCACGGCATGGAAATTCCACGTTGTTCCAATGATGGTGTCCAAGGGGCTGGATCCTGCCCAGGTGAAAGACAAAGACCAGCTGAAACCAATCCATATCGAGTGTGTGGTGCTGGTGCAGTTGGGCAAGGGCGGACCTGCTGACCTCGACAGAGAAGACGCGCAACAAGAAAAAATAGGCCGCCGTCTTGAGCAGCTCACCAGCTCGCTGACACTGGTTGATGTTGATGACGATCTGGCTGTTGACGACGGGGAAACCAACGTCATCCGCACAGGAATTAGATGCTATAGATGAGCGACTGGGGCACCATTCGACCGCAGATTGTTGCGGTCATAGAAGGGGTGTCTCTAACCGACGTCAAGCACGGACGGCGCAGCCTTCGTCATATTCGCAAAGGCGAAATTGAAACAGCAAATCTAGACCGGCAGTTCACCATTCGCGTCAGCGACATGGAGAAACCTGGCCGTCACAACAACCAGGACCGAGACGTAGAAATCAGCTTTGACGTCGTCATTATCTACTTGTCAACCGAAAGCGAAACCCACGACGACGAGAGAATCGTTTCAGACTGGGAAGCTCTTGAGCCAGTACTGGCAGGGCTTTCAGACACCGTTTCAGAAATCGCCGCTGTGGTTCCGCAGGGCGACAGGTTGGTGACTTGCAAGGCCGCAGACATGAAAGACGGCCGTCTTGTCACCTGCTCGGTGACCGTTCTGTACTGACCCACACCAAAGGTTGAAATCATGACTGTCCACGAAATCACAAAAAAGAGCGCAAAGATCTATCTGCAGTCTGACATTGACGACTCGCCAGGCACACCGTTTGACACTATTGCGCTACATGGCGACGTCGAGTATCCGAAAATTGACCGAGGAAAACAGCACCTCGACGGCGACAGGTCAGACGGTGAGTTTTCTGAAGCAACACAAAACTACCAGGTCGGCGGGCAGTTTGGTTTCAAGACCAGGATTCGAGGCAAGGGCTCTGGAGCTGGTGACAGCGTTGTAGCTGTCGACGGAGAAAGCAGCATTCTTTACAACGCTTTCTTTGGAAATGGCGAGTACGACACCGGTGAAACCAGCGAAAGCAGCAATGCCGTAGACAGTATCAAAGCGACGGACACAAGCTTCACCGACGCAAGCTCAACAACTCGCTGCCCGTCGGCCATCATGATGACGTCGACAGATGGAGGCTACGAGGCCCGAGAGGTCGAGACTGTTTCCACAGGAACACCGGACCAAATAGCACCGTGTCGAGATTTCACCGACGCGCCAGAAGACTCAGCAATCATCTACGCGTCTTCAGCGCACTGGATTGAGCCGGACAACCCAGATCATGATCATGTCTATTTCACGTTCCACGACTCTAGCGACAAGCAAATACATTACGGTGGTGCTCTGACGCTGGTGCAGGTGTTTGATGGTGGGGCCCCAGGTTTTGCGATCAACGAATGGGGGTATCAATCAAGTTACTTTGACGACGACAGCGGATTGAGCTTTCCGGCGTTTTCGGCTCCGACGACGAAAAAGGGAATAGCCATTGCAGGCAGCCGCTTGTGGTGGGGAACAAGCGAGCGAGTGTGTGCTGGCTTTCGGGTAGAGTACAACCTTGTCCCGGTAAAGCGCATTTCGCACGCTGCGCAGAGTCTTGTGAATGGCTTTGTGTATACAATGAAGACGCCGCCCGTCGTCACCGTTGACACAGAGTTTGACCGCTCTGTCTATCAAAAAGCCAACGATGCCAGCGGCGACACCGTCGACATTCTGTATCAATGCGGGAGCCCGCTGCGATCAGATGCGCCTGCAAACACTGCCCTGGTTCGTGCGCAAAATGCGCAGATCATGGACGCAGAGCCGTATGAAACCGATGGGCAGAAGATGATGAAGGTGACCCTTCATGCCTGCCGCCCGACAAGCGGCGTGGGCTCTGTTCGATTCCATCAATTCGCCTCTGCGGCGTAGGAGCAGGCATGGACTTTAGCGAGATCTTGGCAAAGCCAAGGGAAGTGTGCACCGACTGGATTGAGCTACCTAAAGCCTGGGAGCACTACTACCCGCTGCCAGAGCACAAGCCGAACGAAAGCGACGACGACAAGAAAAGCATTGCGCAGAAAAGAAAGAGCCTGAGCGACATCAAAGCCGAGTTTGAGGGGGCAGCCATTCGAGTCAAACGCATGACCGATGGCGAGCTGGGCGAGGTCGAGGCACTGCAGCAGATGCAGGGTCAGGCACTGCGAGATGTCGAAGAGGCAAAGAAGGTCGGCGACATCGAAAAGGAGATGGATGCCGCAAGCAGGGCGGCGCGGTATGAGCTGCGCTACAACGAAAAGGTTTTGCGATACGGGCTGCACAGTGTCAACCACAGAAACCTCGATGAGCCCAAGCAACCAGACAAAGAGGACGCCTTGGCGTTGGCGCATGCTCCATATGCCTGGTTCCTGGCAATGGTTGTCAGGGATGCCCAGGTACTGACGCCGGAAATCAAAGCAGCTTTTTTTGGGGAACCGTCGGCAGCCTCTCAGGAGTAGGGCGAAGTTGCGACAAGTGCGCAGAGCAGCCACGGCTCAAAGAGCGGAACGGCTGCACTTCAGACTCACCTGAAATTCAGTTTGAAGACTCGCCGTATAAAACGCGGCGTTGCTACGTGCCAGCTGTCCGGCGGATACCAGAAATTTGGCAGATCCACAGGATCTATATGCACACCGATGGGCGCCTGGGACCTGATGTGCTTGAGCGGTCCTGCATGCTCACTCAAGCCTTTGCCGTCATCGAACAAGCCAAGGACTACCACCGAAAGAAAACCAAGACATGAGCAGCCGAGACAAAATTGAAATCCCGATCAGTGGCGACGATAGGGAATTCCAAGCTGCAATGAAGAGGGCGAAAGGTACAGCTGATCGATTTCATCAGCCAGTCGAAAAAGCGGCCACCGCAATCAACGGCCTAGGCTCCGCGTTCTCCGGGCTCCAGGGACCCATTGGCGCAGCAGCAGGCGCTGGTGCCAACATGCTTGCCGTCGTCAAGGATGTGGGTATTGGGGCAGGTGTAGCCGCTGGTGGTATCGCCATTCTCAGCGGTGCGGTAAACCACGCAACAGATGCATACAACAAATACCGGCGCGCGTCGACGGAAGCGCTGAAGAAAACAAAGAGCCTCTACGAAGAGATCGTCAAAGCCAACAACGAGCTTAGAACAAACATTTCTTTGATCGGAAACAAGTACGCCTCTGAAATCAAGAAAATTGAGACGGCCGAGAAAAAGGTTTATGAGGCGATGCGCCAGCGCACGGAGGCTCAGAAGCAGCTCGCCGACCTGCAGCGAACCGGCGTCGTCTTTGCTGGTGAGCAAGACCCGACAATGCGAACCAAGGACGCAGTGCAGCAAGGAGAACCTCTGCAGGTGGTTTATGCCAACAAGCTGCGCGCAGCCAACGCACAGGAGGCCGTCGAGAAATGGAACACGGCACTGAAGGCGATTTCTGCAGCTCGAGCCCAAGTCGAGCTCATCAAGGAAGAAGAGGCAAAAACTACAGCCGAAAAAATCAGGCAGAATAAAGAAGCTGAAAAAGCAAAGCTTGAAGAGCAGCAACGAGCCAAGGCCAGAGCTGCGGCAGCGAGAGCAGCAAAGGAAGAGGCTGCAGCCAACAAGAAAATCGCCGACTTCGCCGAGCAGCTTCGCGACTACCAGGAAAAAGCCAAGGCTGCGCAAAATGAGGCAGACAGAGCAGATCGTGAGGTCATAGCGCAAGCTGCTTTTGAAGAGTTTGAAAAGGCCAAGAAAAAAGCGGCTGACGACGAGAAAAAGCAGCTTGAAGAAATAGCGCGCCAACACGACCAGGTTCGCCAGGCCATGGTCAATCGGTATCTCACAGAAGCTGAGCTCATGGCGCAGCTTGCGCCGGAGCGCAAGGAAGAGATCGAGCGCTTGCGCGAAATGGCGCTGGAGCAGGAGACGGCGCACGAAACCACTATGCGCCAGATTGCTGAGGAGACCGAGGCTAGGCAGCAAGCAATTCAGGTCCAGTATGAGGGACGGCGCTTGCTTGCGGATATCGGAAAAAAGACCGCCCAGGATCTAGCAATGGCCGCCTATGACTACGGCGAGCAGGCGCTGGAAATCGAGGGGCAAATTATTGCAGCTAGAAAAGCAGGGAATTCAAGCCTTGTGTCAGAGCTACGAGACCAGCAAAGCAGGCTGCTTAAGGACCGGCTCACCGGCTTCATGAGAGCCATCGGCAGAGAGCTTTTCTACGAGGGTTTGCTGCAGTCGCTAAAGGGCGCCGCGTCGGCGCTGACATCGCCGAACCCGGCGCAGAAAACACAGGCTCTGGCTGGTGCTGCAATCGGCGTGTCGATGATGGGGATCGGTGCCTCGATTGGCGGGATCGGTGCGTTGGTGTCTGGGCTTGGAGGAAGCGGAAGCTCGACAGGCTCAGGCTCCAGTGCGACGACAGGCACCGGCAGCTTGGCCGGGCAAAAAATCAGTGGCGAAATTGAGCTTGCCGGGATTGCCGGCAGTGGTCCGGCGATGCTCAAGGGCGAGCTCAGTGGGCAAATAGGAGAAACGGATATCGACGGCAGTACCGCCGCTGCAGCTTTAAGCCCGTATGCAAGTGACGACGACTCGGGTTTGAGTGGCCCAGGTATCAGCATCGAAGAGCGCGCACCAACAGTCTACCACATCCACATCGGAACCTACGTCGGAGGCAACCCGGAGCAGAGCATGCGCGAGCTGTCAGACCTGGTGCGCGAGGGTGACCGGCTGCAGGGGCGCAGGCCATGACCGTTCCAGGGCAAAAATTCCTGTCTGCCATCGTGCTCGACAGTAGCAACAATCAAATCTATGTCACCAACGTGACGACGGCAACAATTACCCTTGACGCCGGAACCTACTACATCGCCAACGATAGCAGCAGCAGCGATCTGCTGAAGGAAATCAAAGACAAGTTGATGGCAGAATTTGGCGGCGTGTGGAATGTGTACCTGTCCAGCGACGGAAACCACAAGGTCAAGTTTCAGCTGATGTCTGGCACCTGGTCGATAGACTGGGACCACGCAAACACAACTTTCGACGGCACCATTCTTGGAATCAGCGATCTGTCGGCTGCATTCGGCACAATGGGCGGGTCGGTGAAAACCTGCGACTACCAGCACAAGCACGGCTGGTATTCGTACTTGAGCAACTTCCGCGACAGCGGACCGCTTCCCGTCGACAACGTCGAGCAGTTTGTTGCCGACGGCGGCCAAGCGTACACAACGGCAATCGGTGACCAGCGGCGCATCCGCAATGTCGAAATCATGAACCAGCCGTCATGGAAGTGGCAGCCGAAGAGCGGTTACACCAACCAGGATTGGCAGGCTTTTTTGCTGACGGCCCGCACAGGAGCCCAGGTGCGCTGGTACCCGGACGACACCAACGACGACGCCTACGAGGCCTACTCTGAAGACGATGGATATTGGCTTTCGGTGTTGTCGAAGGAAACCACTGAAAAACCGAAAAGCAAGCGCACCAGCGACGGGCTTGACTACCGAAGCTGGAACGTCAGCATGCTGGAGTACGTTGAATGACGTACTCAACACAGATCGCCGACCGCGACCAGGAAATCCTGTACCTGCTCAAGATCGACGGCGTGGACCGGTACTTCATGGCCGGCCCTGTCGTCGGCAGCACCTGGGACGACAGTGCCTATGGAAACACTCACGGCAGCTTGACTATCCTGCACAACGTCATTGGTATGCCGCAGGTCAGCGGCGGAGAGGTAGACTACAAAAAGTTTCAAGTCACCGACACCACGCTGTCGTTTGCGCTGGCCAACAGTGCCTATCTTGAGACGCTGTTCTCTCGTAGACTGACGCCGCAGCAGATGGAGAAATACGTCGGCGGCGACATGACCACATCAACCACCGACGTCACGGTTGGTGACACTTCCAATATGAGCGCCGACGATTATCTGTATGTTGGCCGCGAGTGTGTGAAAATCAGCTCGGTCACGTCGGGAACACGGTTGTCAATTGCACGCGGCCAGCTCGGCACCAGAGCGGAGCCACATCGGGCAGGGGTGCTGTTCTCTACGAGCCCAAGGCGCTGGCTTGATGTGCGAGTGCATTTGGTACTGGGCATCAAGGAGCGGGATGGGTCGTGGGTTTTCTATGACCCTGCTCTTACCTGTTGGATCGACAACTCGCCGAGTTTTCAAAACGGTCTGTGGCGCATTCGCTGTAGCAACAGCATTAGACATTTTGACCGCCAGGTGCACACCGGCTTCAGGCAGTCCAGCGTTCTCGAGGCCAGCATCGGATACAACGCATATTACGACGTCGTCTACAGTCTGTACCTGGATTCAATTGAGACCTTTCTGGAGCCCAGCGACTACGACTACCAGACGCCGGGAATCCTGATTGAAGCCAGTCAACAGAAGGGCTGCTTTGCGATCTACGATATCGCAACCAGTGGCGACGATGAGTATGTGCAGATTGATCAGAATGCACCAAACGTGCTTGCCAACGAAACCGAGGGATGGCCGTTTCACAAGTGGCTTGAGCAGGTCGGCGAGATCGTCGTCACGATGGACGATGAGCGCGTGGTTGCAGAGGGGCTCAAGGCCAGGGTTGTCTACCCGCAGAAAAACGGATGGGGCACCGACACCACCAACCCGGACCGTTGCCCATCGAGCAACCCGGCACTTGCTGCGCTGCGGCTGATGCTTTCCGACGAGGGCGACGGCTCAAACCACATTGACTACGATCGCATTCCGGGACAACCAGCCACCGAGACCACCGAGCTGATACGAGGTGGGGCGGGGTTGACGACAGATGATGTCGACGTTGATGCATGGGAAGAGGCTGCAGAGCAGTCCTTTCCGTCGCACGGCTGGATAGGAGGCGAGCAAGAGAGCCTTGTTGATATTCTGACCGACGACGTGTGCCCGATGCTGTGTGGCTATCTGTATGTCACCAGAGCGGGCAAGCTCTCGATCAAGCTCTACGAGCAAGCAGCCTGCGGGGCTGCGGTTACAGCGACGTTGACGACGAGCAACACCGACCACAGGGAAGTAAAAGACAACGCCATTGACGACGAGACCTTGCTGGTGGCGACGGTAGAAATCAGCGGAGGATACGACTGGGGTAAAAAGAAGTTCAACACGCTGTTTCCTGTGCACTATGAAGAAGCCGAAGAGCTGTACGACAACCGGGCCAATGTGCTCGAGATACGGTCGCGCTTTGCCGCCGCAGCCTACGAGGAGGTGGTCACCCTGGCCGATGCCTGGCATGCTCGATGGGGGCAGGGCGCCATCGTGCACGAGGTGTCGGCGCCATGGACGACTCATTTGGTGATGCCGGCCGACAATGTGCGTTACACCAACCCGCGCTTGCCAGACTACGAGGGCGGCGAGGGGATATCCGGTGTGCTGTGTGAGGTGGTAAGCGCGGCCCAGGACCTGCAGCGACGACGATGCAAGCTCAAGATCGCCCAGCGCGACACCGCCAAGATGATCGCGCCGTCGGCATACCTCGGTTCGTACATCGGTAGCGGCGTTTGGTTTGCTTACTATCTTTACAGTGGCGTTGAGGACATATCAGAGGAGTGGGCCACGGGGTGGCGGGTGCAGTTTATGGACCCGGCAACAGGAAACCTGAGAACGGCGTCATATTCATACGCGACCATTTACGCGCTCAACTCAACGAGAATGCAATTCACAAATGCCCCAACAGACATTTGCGTCGGCGACATAGTGTTGCTTGCGCAGTGGGATGACGTGCAAATAATCACGACGACAAACACGGACAAGGGCGCAGCAGAGACTGACTTCGCATACATCTCCGGCTCTGGGTTCAACCCTGCAGGCGCCGGGCACAAGTGGGCTTGAGTAATGCCAACAGAACTCGGCGACGACATCACCACATTTGAAGGCCTCGAGGTGTGGAAGTCCAGACCAAGGACACACATCCAAGAACCAGACGTCGAGGCCATGGCCAAGGACCAGGCGTTCGTTTACCAGTTTCTCAAGAACGAAAACCTTGGTGGTACAGCTTGGGCAGGTGCGTCGTCACCTGGGTATCAGAATCACAGCGGTGGTGGGCGCGGGTGCCCCATCGGTTTTCCCCTGTCGACGATCAATGTTAGAACATCGTACTGGTATGCAGGCGGCTTACTATACGAGTGGACGCCGCGTCTGATTTTGGATCGCATTGTCGCCGGATCTCCGCCAGAGCTCGAGCGAGTGCTGTATCGCTGGCCTGTGTTTGTGCCGACAGGCCATGACGTCATCTATTTGCTGATACGCGCCGACGACAATTTTCTGACCATCAACCCGCATGTGCAGGTTTATGACGCTCCGCTGACGGCTGGAGTTTCGGCAGAGGCAGCATGGACTGAAGACGGAGACGCGCATCATAACCCGGCGATGTTGCGCGCGATCGGCAGCGATCTGTTCTACGTATTTACTCTGCCGTTGACGTCGACGGGTGTCGTCAAAATCCTTTCGCTTGAGGTTGCGATCGAGGGCGACGCCGCCGGCAACGTCTACATTCACAGCGGCCACGTGCTACCAAAGCACACGATTCTGCCGGTCGAAGATTTGGCCTGGGCCAAGGCTTCAATTGCAGACCAGGCAGCCATCGGCGAGGACGTCGGAAACTACAGTCCGATCAGAGACAGCCCAGCAGCATTTTACGGAATCTGGGACACGCTGACGGCGGAGGATATGCCGCTGAGCAGCTACCTTCTGCACAAGATGGCAAACAACGACTCGTACCTCTACGAGCTACTGACCGGCAAGCCTGTGCCGGGCGAGGCGTCAATCCTGACGACGGCACACAACCACGACGGCAGCAACTCGCCGACGATAGAGATCCCATTGTGGGGCAGTTGTCTGGGCATGTTGCCGCTGTATCAGGCGACTGGATATGACGGGTTTCGCTGGCAGATGGCAAACCACGAAGCATATGGCGCTTGGGCGCCATTTATTTCGCAGCCTCTTAGCGACGCAGCAAACACAGACTATGTCATGGCGCGTGGTGTTTTCACTGCCCCCGAAAGAAGCAGCTCTCCGATAGCTGCAAATTGGGGTGTGCTTCTTTACGACGACACAGCAGAGGGTGCGACAGTAAATGTCAAGACCGGCGACACGCCTGGAACCATCGATTATTCAGGAACTTCAAAATCAACCACTGCGCAAAAATGGAATTACGTACAAAGCACGGTCAACGTAAAAGAAGATGACCAAAACTACTTCACCGTCGTCACTCAGCATGACAACGCCAAAGGTGGGGTCGGTGCACTGGTGGCAGTGACTGGTATTTGTGGGTGGGTGGACTGATGCCGCGCGATCCTTTTCTTGTCGGTGCGCCGATCTCTGGCGGCGGCCTACCGGAGCGCAGAGCGCACTCTAGTTATGCAGCCACGGCGATGATCCCTCGGGTGATTGCCGGCCACAACCGCGCGTTTTACGAGCACGCCACCGGGCAAAAGGTCACCAACGGCCAGCCGATCGTTGCACCAAAAAATATGCGTGGTCTTGTCGGCGAGGACCACGGCGGCGGAATTTTTGGGAAGCCGATCAAGCACACCTACTACGCCATGGACATGGCTCCGAGCTATGGCGGCCCAGCTGGCGGACCTGGCAACACGGGTCGTATCGACGTCACATCTCAGTACCAGCCTTTTACTGGCATGGACGAAATCATGGAAGTGCCATGCCCAGGCGGCGAGGCGTACAAGACGGCGCGCATCGACGCATTTGCGTACGTCAACCAAGCGCCGGGTGGAGGATATGCATATCTCTATCTATACCCAGACGGGTCGACAGAGCACGAGAGCCTGGCATTTCCTCTTATCTCGACGGGGTACAAGACGGATTCTCACCCATCGTTTCCGATGAAGCCGGGATACCTGAACCGCATTCGATTTAAGTTTTACATCGGTGGCACGTCGTCAGTATCGCTTGACGTCGAGCTGCACGGGATAGCCTTCTCTCAAAACTCATGATCACCGACGAACAACGCCAACGCATCGTTTCAATAGCGGTGAGTCAGATTGGTGTGCGCGAGGCCACCGGCAACAACGACGGGGTGCCAATTGAGAAGTACGCAGGCGGCCGCCAGGCGGCATGGTGCGCCTACTTCGTCATGTGGTGCTACCGGCAAGCCGGCGTTGAGTTGCCTGGCAATCGCTGGCTGCTGCCAAAAGTTGAGTACATGGAGCAGCAGCTGCAGCTCCACGCTTTCTGGGCGCCGTCTTCAGACGTGTGGCCGCAGCCTGGGGACCTGGTTTTCTTCACCTCTCGTCGACAATCAGACAAAGGCCCGGGGCGCCACGTCGGGATTGTTGAATTTGTCGACGGTGACCGAGTGCATACCGTCGAGGGTAACACAGGAAACGCGGTGCGGCGCAGGTCGTATCACGTCGACAGCTCATATATCACCGGCTACGGGTGGATGTAGCCACAGGAGGAAAACGTGCTTTCCATTTTTAAACTCTGGCTGATGCTGAAATACCATCTGAGGATGCTGGTCTACGCTGCGGCAATACTCTGCCTGATGCCCGCGCTTGCGCTGGCTGACGACGGAAGCGCCGGCAAAAGTGCTGCCCTGGCCGTCGTGCTCCAGGTACTGACCGCGCTGGCTCTCGTCGTGATCCCAGTGCTGGGGGCGTGGCTGGCCAAGCTGGCGATCAAATGGTTCAAGACCGTCGAGAGCGAGCGCAATAGACAGTGGATTGTTAAGGCTGCGCAGGGGGCTGCGTATTTGCTCGAGCAGGTTGCGGAGATGACGCCCACCAAAGTAGACGACGCTGCAGCAGAGGCGCTGCGCAAGGTCGCCGATCAGCTGGGGCGCGAGCTCACCGTGCTGGAAAAGGATATTGCCAAGGCCGCCTTTAAGCGCGAGCTCAACAAGATCGAGGAAAGCATTGCCATCCGTGGCCCCGGAGCGCTCAACGGCCGCGCTCACCTACCTGCCTGATCTCCCCCTCTCCGATCTCTCCCCTACCAAATTAGGTCCGGCCCCCAGCTGTCCGGGTAGTCGTGTAGACTGCCACTGGCCACCTGTGCTATACTGCTATATCCTACGTGTGGCCCTGCTCGGAATGCTCCGAGTGGGGTTTTTTCTTTTGTTAATTCAATGCTTTGTCGTTTTTTGGAAAATAATTATTGACCGGTACCGGACCGGTACCGTAGACTGTAAAACATGATGACGGGAACAAACACACACACGGAGGACATCATGACAACCGCAGAAAAAATCGCAGAGCAGCTCAGCAACGATGGCCAGATTTTCGAGACCGCAGACGGCGCCAGCCTGGACGACCTCTGCAGGGCAGCAAATGGGCGACAGGAATGGCGCGACGGCTACCGCACCGGAGACCACTACAAATGGATTTTCGGCGACAGCAGTGTGATCATGGTTTGTTGCGGCTGCTGGGATCTCGGGTATGTTGATTGCTGGTGCTGGGATGGAGAGGGTCATACCGACAAATGCAGCCTGCTTGATAGCTAGGATTCAGTGCCCAGGGCGGGGGCCCGGTACCCGCCCACCCCCCACAAAATAGAGAGAGGTGAGCAGATGGCACGCATCAAAATCGGACCATACGTCGACGAGCAGGTGCACGCTTGGCTGGCCGAGGTCTGGGAGACGTCGACGGGCGGGGCATCGTATGTGATCGAGTCGATGTATTGGCTCTATCGCCGCGCTCTGTCGCGTGTCCGCGGGCAGCTGTCAATCGATGAGCTGGTGCTGATGATCGAGACGTGCGAGACGTGCGTGGACAGCCCAGGGGTGCTGGGTGAGCATCTGCTGTACTCGACCGAGAGCGCTGTGCGGCTCTCTGATGCACACGGGATCGACGCCGAGCATCTGCTGGGCAAGCTCGAAAAAATGCAGGACGTGGAGCGCTGGGCGCTGGAGTTGTGGTGCAGACGCTACTGGCAGAGCAGTGGGCTAGAGCCGCAGGAGTACGCGGCCGAGCTGGCGGGATAGATCATGGGTCTCTGGTGGCTGCAGGCAGACACTCCCCGTACCCGCCGATCGACAGATACCCATCCTCACACACGCATTCTTGATCAGTGTCTGGAGATAATGGCCCAGGCCGCGCAGAGTGCAAAGGGCAGCCGAAGTCACCGAAATTCCTGCTGATGCAATTGCCAGAAATGCCGGAATCAATAAACCCGCCGTCATCAGAAGCTACCGAAAACCCGCCATCGATTACGGACAAAATAGCCATGCTTTGATATGCTCCGCAGGCAGACGAGTCGCTTGATTTTTCAAAAGCCAAGCCCTTGTCAAAAAAAACACTCACTGCATGCATTGGAAAAACAACGGTTGAGCTGGTGCGGATGTTTGCCACGATTTTGTATTCGCCGTCAGGCAGTTGTGTGGCAAAAATAGACTCGGGCCCGCACCCGGTTACGTCATCGTTTTGCAGCCTAGGGTCATCCTCTCTGCTCGGCGACCCCCAGTTGATCGTGTGATTTGAGCTTTTGCAGTTGGAGTAATAGCAATCATCTGATGTGTTCAGCTCTCCGTCGACGCGTACTAAGTGCAGGTCGATGTCAGAGCATGGGTCGGTACAGGTCAAGATGATCTCGAGCGGGTACCCTGCAGGTTCTGGCGTGTGCACGCTGCATGCGGTCTCGTAGTGTGTGTACTGCGAATAAAGTGTCCGCACATCCCACTGCGGCAGGTCTGCCCAGGGTTGTGCGTCGCTCAGCTGTACGTCGGTGCTGCCGGCGTCGACCTGGTGCCGGTCGGTAGAGCTCGCGTCTGTGTATCCGCCGTCGCGGCTATGACATACGCATGAGCCCCACCTGGTGCCGTCATCTGCGCAAACCTGGGCTCCATCAGATGCATCGGGGCAGACGCAGCGCTGAGTAGCGCCGGGATCACATATTGTAGCTGGGTCTGGATCAGAGCAGCAGGGCAGGGCAAGCGCAAAAAATACCGGGATCACCGATCTCATTTATCCCCCTGTCAGCCGCCGCACCGACCGGTCTAAGCGGCTGCGGTGTAGTATCTCCTGGACGTCCTCCTCGTCCAGCTCACACAAACAGCGTATCCGGCACTCGGCTAGATAGGCAAGGCATACCCGCCGATCGGCCCATGTGAGCAGCTTGAAGAGCCGCTGCAGGCACCCGCGATCGCATTTGACATCGGCCCTGACTCCGGCGATCAGTGTCCTCAGCTCCATCTCGATTTTTTTTTGTCGTCACGATGTCCTCCCTTACCCTCACATGCCTCCTACTACGCGCAAAGTGCGCTTTTGCACGGACTCATCGTCCGCATCCTCGCCTGTCATTTCATACGCCAGGGAGACAGCGCGCGCCACTTTTTGAGCGGTCTTGGGCGCCAGATCAAGCGCCTCCTCAAGTATCACACGGATTACTATTTCCAGTCTTTCTTCGTCGACAGGAGGCGCCGGCTCTGGCGCCTCGCCAGTGGCTAGCCATTGCACAGTGACGTCGGCAGCTTCAGCCATTGCCACCAGGGCGTCGAGGCCTGGCTTTGATGTACCGGCCAAGTATGCGTGCATTGTGTTTGCTGATAATCCTGAGCTTTTGGCAAACGAAGCGATAGAGCCTTTGCCAATAACTTCTCTCAGGCGGCATGAAAAATCAGAGTCGTTTTCTATGTTTATCACATTTGCACCAAAAACATGTTGACGCCTAATAAATTTCAGGCGTACCGTACTTAATACCAGGATAACACCAGATATAGCTTACAAGCAATCCAAACACAGGGGTTTGCAGGTGGCAAAATACAAGGAAAATACACCACTTGGAAGGGCTCTCACCCGAAGGGGCTGGGAGGTGAGACAGCTTGCGGATGTATTAAGCCTTCCGATTATCCGCGTGCGGTCGCATGCGTACGGATTCAGAAACATTCCGTTTGAGACAGCGGTGCAGTACGCCCGGGCGCTGCAGGTGCCGGTATCCGAGCTCGTTGGGGATCAGTGATGTCGACAAAAATAGAGTGGACCGAAGAAACATGGAACCCAGTCACCGGATGCAGCAAGGTGAGCCCTGGCTGTGACCACTGCTACGCCGAGCGCATGTCCAAGCGTTTGCGGGGCCGCTTAGGGTACAGTGACGACGAGCCTTTCAAAGTCACACTGCACCCTGACAAGCTCAACCGGCCGCTCAGGTGGCGCAAGCCGCGGCGGGTCTTTGTCTGCTCGATGGGTGATCTTTTCCATGGCGGCGTGCCGATCGACTACATCATCAACATTTTTTTGGTGATGGCTGAGTCGCCACAGCACACATTTCAGGTACTGACAAAGAGGCCGGATGGAATGCTCTCGCTTCAAGAGGTTCTCGAAAAGGAGATGCTTGAGCTTAAGCACCAGTGGCCCCTACCAAACGTTTGGCTCGGAGTCACAGCCGAGGACCAGCAGCGAGCCGACGAGAGAATTCCGCTGCTGCTGCTGTGCTCTGCTGCTGTGCGCTTTGTCTCGTGTGAGCCGCTGCTGGGGCCGATTGATCTACGGGATCAACCTTTTCGCGATGGCTGCGGAGTTGACGCAATGCACCCGGCAGACCCGATGATGTCACTCGACTGGGTCATCGTCGGAGGAGAGACCGGACCAGGCGCCAGGCAAATGCATCCGATGTGGGCGCGCTTCCTGCGAGACCAGTGCGTAGCTGCCGACGTCCCGTTTTTTTCAAACGTTGGGGCCGGTGGTTTGCGTGTGAGCGACCAGTACCAGGTGTTGACGCTGGCAGAAACCTCGACGGGCGCACATGGGACGAGATGCCTGGGAGCCGTGATGTCAGATGACGCCGCTCACCACCTTGCTGCTCTGGCCAGGGCGACCGGTTGCACTGCTGAGCTTCGTGCTATGCTCCGCAGCGGCAGCCCGCCGCGCGCCGGTGAGGAGGTGAGTCAATGGCGCGACGGCGAAAAGGGGTCAGAGCACTTGGCCCCTACAAGGATAGACGTGGATGGCGTGTCGTCGTCATCGGTGCAGATGGCACGCGAGCTACTAAAATCCGTAGGACACGGCGCGAAGCACAAGAGATAGTCGACGCTGCAACAGCAGAGGTTGAGGAGACAGACACGGTGGGTTGGGCTTGCGAGCAATACGAGCTGTATATGAGGGACCTGGGCAACCGGCCGCGGTCGATTGAGACCACGGTTGGCCGGCTCCGCTGTATGCTCGGGGCAAAGACCAAGCTCAACCGCTTGTCGACGAAATATCTGCAGGATTGCTACAACCGTCGACGGCGGAAGGTTTCCGTCGACACGTCGAGAAACGAGCTTGCAGAGTGCAAGACTTTTATGAAGTGGGCCGTGCACCAGGCCTACATCAGCAAAGGCTCAGTCAAGGAGCTTGAAGAAATCCAGGGCGTAGGCCGACGCAGCGAGGGCAAGGAGCAGCTCCGCATCAGCGAGGCTAGAGCATACATATCGGCTGCACTTACTCTGTCGACGGAGCAAGCCGCAGGAGCTCTATGTCCCTTGCTGCTTGGCCTGCGCGCCAGCGAGGTGATCGAGCGCATTGGGCGCGATGTTGACGATGATGGCCGGGTGCTTTGGGTGCCTCGCGGCAAGACCAAAAACGCACGCCGTGCGCTTTATGTACCCGAGCCCCTGCGCAGCATGCTGCTCAAGCTGGCAATCAAGGCCGGCAAGTACGGCCACATCTTTCCGGGGCGCGGGGACACCGCACACCGGACAAGAACCTGGCTGCGCAAGCTGGTGGCCAGGGTCTGCAAAAAGGCCTTGGTGCCCAGGGTCTGCCCTCATGGATTGCGGGGCACGCACAGCACGCTGGCTATTGAGCTGGGCGAGACATCGCTGGCCGTCGCCAGGTCTCTGGGGCACGGATCACCGAGGGTGACTGAGCGCTATTACGTCGACAAAAGAGCCCAACAGAGGGCGAAACAGGACAGGTTTTTAACAGCGATCGCCGGCGGGCGATCATGACGGAGACAAAAGAAACGTGCCAGTGCGGAACGATTGCGGAATGGAATGCCCGAATTTCGTTCCGCACCGGCCACAGCGCTGTGAAAAAACGCTGTGATTACATGGAGCTGAGGAGGATCGAACTCCCGACCTCCAGAGTGCGATTCTGTGTGACTTTTCAATGATACCAACGTGTTAAGTCGCCAAATTTTCCGCACTCATCCATGTAACGCATCGTAATCACAGCGCGCCTTTGCGGAAAGATTCGGCCGCGCGGCGGGCTGCCATCCCCTGATCGGCCGGACCATTGACGGCGCTGGGCTCTGTCCAGCGGCGGGAGAGGTGTGTCTGATGACGGTGTCAACGACAGAGCTTTGCAACAGACTTGCACCCCTGGGTCATCACCCAGATTTGCGCATCAAAGATTGGGGCGGGGGAGCTCCGCTCAACTGCAGCTGCTGCGGCAAGACCATCGCACAGAGCTATCAGGTCGCCGCAGAAATCAAGTGGCGCGTCACTGACGACGGAAAGCGCGAGTGTGAGCACGGGGTGGCGCTATGAGTGACGACGGAAAAACCCTAGACGATGTGCTGCGCCGCACGAAATGCACCGGTCACTACCCGCGCGTCTATCTCAATGAGAAGGCCGTGGAGTGCTACGCATGTAGGAAACAGCTGGCGCGGCGATATGCAAAACCGCAGCCCGGCATGCCGTGGGAGTGGGAGACAACAGATGCGGGCGAGCAGATATGCACAGCCTTCGAGGTGCCAGCAACAAAAACCCCTGTGTGCCCGTACTGCAAAAGCGAGTTTGAGGAATACAACCAGCATTTTCCGCAGCTGCTCAGACCCGGTGTAGCAAAAACCATCGGCTGCCCGCATTGCGGCCGCGAATACACCGCGATCTCGCTGGTGCAAGAAGTCCAATTTAGATCTCTAAAACATCCGTCATGACGACGGATAAAGGTGGTGGAATGTCTGACACAACGAAAGACCTTGAATCAAAAGTGGAGCAAATACAGCAGCTGCTTGCTCTGCAGACTCAGCAACAGGCGCAAGCTCAAACACTGCATGCCGGGATGGTGCCAGCTGCACAGATGGGTCAGCAGGTCGCTGGCCTGCAGCCACAGGGGCTATTGATTCCGGTAGAGCTGCCGCTGCAGGACGGGCGCACAGCGACGGGATATCTGCAATTTGGAGCCGATGCCCTGCAGAACATACAGATGACTCTGCAGCAGGTGGTTATGCAGTACCCAGTCAAGGCCTATTTTCCAAAATCCGAAAACGGCTATCGAGGCAACGGCGGCAGTTGGGGACGCAATAACCGGAGGTGGTGACATGGACGCCGAGCAATTTGCAGGGCCGCAGTTTTACGAGTGGTTGGCGCTCGATATCGAAACCACCGACGGCAGGCCAGAGCACGCTGAGCGCTGGATGCGAATGAACTGGAGCCCAACACCGTCGTGGAAGGACGAAACAATCGGCAAGCGCTACAGAGAGCTGCTGGAAAAGAAAAAGCAGAAGCTCGCGCTACTCGACGAGAGTCCGATCATTTTGGTGACTCTTGTATCCAACGAGAACGAACTTAGGGCTATCCACTGCATGTATGAACATCAGCCCAAAAACATGTTTGGTGCTTTGGTGGAAGGGTTTGCAACACAAGCGGAGATGTTGGCTGCGTTACGCAACCTGCTCGACGCCAAGGTGTTCAACGATACAACAATAGTTGGCCACAACATCAAGCATTTTGACCTCAATAAATTACGGTGGGCCAACCTGCGCGAGAGCTTGCGGTTGCCAGTTGCGCTGCAACTGAAGATGCCGATCTACGACACGATGCTTGAATACGGTCGACGGTTCAGCCTGAACCGCAATCCATACATCGCACTTGATGACGTGCTTGAGCTGCTTGAGATGGACTCACACAAGAAAGTCATGTCAGGCGCTGACGTCCCAGATCTCTATAGAGCTGGCAAGTACGACACCATTATTCAATACGGATTGCTCGACGTTCTCGACGAGGCGGAAGTTTTTTTGAGGATGACCGGGCAATCGGAACATCTCAAATAAAAGGAGCGATGACGATGAAAACCCAGATGCTACCCGTGAAACTGACCGATGATGAGCTGCTGCAAAAAGGCGAAGAGCTGGCGGATGCCCACGAGGAGCTGGTTGAAGCGAACGGCGAACTCAAAAAAAACCAAGACTACCTCAAGAACAGGATCAAGGGAATTCAAGCAGACATTTCTGATCTCATCAGAGCACTGAAAAACAAAACCGAAGATCGTGAGGTGGATTGCGAAGAGCGACCGGACTACGAGTCTGGAAACATGCAGACAGTCAGGCTTGACACCGGTGAAGTCGTCTACACCAGGCCGCTGATTGACTCGGAAAAGCAGATGCAGATTGACGACGACGCGGCCAGCGAAACAAGGGAGCCGAACGAGGAATCAGAGCAGGTCGTAAAATTCAGAGTTCTGCAGGGGATGACAAAGAAGGAGATCATCGAAAAAGCCCGCGAGCTTGGCATGGAGCAGGTGGACGGACTCCGCAAGGGCGAGCTGCTATCCAAAATCATCGAGCACTGCGAAGAGCAGGGTATTGGAATTGTGACCGGCGACGCCAACCAGGACGACACCGGCGACGAAGAGCTAACCACCGACGAGGACCAGGACAATGGCGACGAGTAGAGTTCTACCAAAAGGGCTCTATCAAGAGCCTTTCCCTTGTGGATTCCATGGCCAAGGGCAGGCGCTCGACGCTGCTATGCGCATTGGTTTCCCTATCGACGAGACCAGGGCGGTGCACTCAGATGGCACCAGGTACCCGTGGAAGGGCTGGAGCGCACGCGTGGACGCTGGAGGGAAGGCCCGGCATCTGCTTAAGGGCTCCGTTCTCGCCGAGCTCAAGCGCGGTTGGCAGTACACGACGCTGAGGAAGTTGGACTCATGAAACGCGGCACAGATTTAAAGCTGAAATTCCTGGAGCTGCAACAGGAGCTCGGTTTGCCGAAGTGGCAGCTCAAAGGACTGTTGCAATCGCTATGGGATTTCACGTCTGAAAATGCCGAGCCAGGCGATATCGGCAGACACACAAACGCGCAGATAGCGCTTGGTATTGGCTGTACAGAAAAAGAGATCGAAAGGTTTCTAGGGGCACTCATTAAGACCAGGTGGATCGACTGTTCGGAGAGACACCGGCTTGTTGTCCATGACTGGCATGAGCACTGTGAAGAATGGGTGAAAAAGCGGGTCAAAAGAGCAGAAGCCCAGTGGGCGTCCATGGAAAATACTGTCGACGCATACGATCTATTACAGCAGATGGCGGACAACGTCAGACAACGTCAGACAACGGCGG
>Ga0180435_10001020_pt1 | contig 29475 bp, 20 predicted proteins | sample SS_ome_3_FD_132467 | JGI IMG/M metagenome (GOLD analysis project Ga0180435, IMG submission 132467) | Hypersaline lake sediment archaeal communities from the Salton Sea, California, USA - SS_3_S_1 metaG | ecosystem: Environmental > Aquatic > Non-marine Saline and Alkaline > Hypersaline >... | reverse complement strand
TTTTTGGCTGGCTGGCTGGCATTCTACTCACAGCCAGCGCCTGGTTTTTTGTGTTTGATACCAGTGAAGGTGTCGATGGACGATTGATCACGGCCAATTATCATCTGTGGGGAACTGTATCTTTTGCCGTGGTGGCCATCTTTACCACTTTAGCCATTGTGGTGACCCGCAAGCGTATTCCCTTTTTACCCGAGGCAAACGCCGGCACCAGCTTCTCCCTCAAACAGTTAATCACAGATTTAGCCATCGCTTTCAAGAACAGCAATTTTAAGTACCTGTTTCTTGTCATGTTAACGCTGGGTGTGGCTACGGGATTGAATGGCGCACTGGGCACACACCTGAACACGTATTTCTGGGAATTCACAACAGCGCAACTGGCTGTACTTACGTTACTGGTTGTTGTACCCATCGCGGTAATGACGTTAACCATGAACTGGCTGAACGAGCACATCGAAAAGCAGACCGTGCTGAATATCTGCATCATCGGCCTGGTGATCAATACACTGTGGCTGATTCCGGGCCGTTTGCTGGATTGGATTCCAGCCAACGGAACAGATGCAATATTCTATCTGGTAACCGCTCAGGTAGGCATCTCTTCAGCCCTTGTCATCTGGTTTCAGACTGTCTCAGCCTCGGTTATAGCCGACATTACAGATGAACAGGAATATCTGACGCACAAGCGGCAGGAAGGGGTTTTCTTTGCCGCACAGGGTTTTTCCATAAAGTTTGTTACGGGATTTGGCAGCCTTGTCGGTGGGGTTGTTATCGATCTGATCCGGCTGCCGGTAGGGGCGGCACCTGGCACCGTGGAGGCCGACATCATCTTCAACCTCGGCGTAGTCATGGGCCCGTTTATTGCCTTGTCACTACTGGTGCCTTATCTCTTTTCACGCAAAATCACCCTCAGCCGTGCCAGACACAATGAGATCAGATCCTTGTTAGACGCCCGTGGTCATAACCCAGACGACCCACCCCGGCAAAAGCCCGACGTATCCCCGGCACAGGCGCCAGCATAAACAAATCGCCGTTCTCTCCGGTGAAGCTGCGCGGCACACCGCTAAGCCCGGCAAGCTCGGCATTGGCGGCCATATGCTGCGCCTCACCATGCACGGGGATTGCGATCTTCGGTTTCACCCAGCTGTACATATCAGCCAACTCATCCTGACAGGGATGCCCAGAAGCATGGATAGGAAAATTGAGATTTTCATCACTGATGACATGCACACCCCGATTGCGCAAACGATCCAGCAAGGCGCCAAGGGCAATCTCGTTACCAGGGATAACCCGTGCGCTGAGAATAACCGTGTCACCGGGTTGCAGCGACAGATCCGGATGTGTGTCCGCAGCCAACCGCGACAACGCCGCACCGCTTTCGCCCTGACTGCCGGTGGCGATCGCCAGCACCTCCTCCGGCGGCAGGTAACCCAGATGTGAGGCATCTATGACAGACAGCTGCTTATCCCATAACCGGGCCTGGCGCGCCGCCTGCAGATAGTTATTCAGCGACCGTCCCAGCACCCCGGCATAACGGCCAGTTTCTGCGGCAATCGAAACCAGAGTATGCAGGCGGGCTATATTGCTGCCAAAACACCCCACCACCACCCTGCCAGGCGCATCAGCAGCAAGCGTTTTCAGCCCCTCAAATAAATCACCCTCACTTATGGAGTGACCCGGATTCAGGGCATTTGTGGAATCACAGACCATGGCCAGCACATCTTTCTCCGCCAGTGCGGCAAAATCTGCGCGGACGATCGGCGGACCCACTACCGGATCAGGGTCAATTTTCCAGTCACCGGTGTGCAGTATTGAACCGGCCTTGGTTTGGATCCACAGCGCCTGAGACTGAGGTGTGGAATGGGTCAGGTTGAGCCATTGGATGTCAAACTCACCCAACTGCAGATAACCGCCAGGGGCAACAATGTGCAGAGGTACCTGATCAAGCAGATCATGCTCTGCCAGTTTACGACGCAGAATTGCCGCACTGAAGGCAGTCAGATACACCGGACAGCGCAGCTGCGGCCACAGATGGGCCACCGCACCGATATGGTCTTCATGAGCATGGGTAATGAGCAGGGCGCTGAGTCCGTCCTGCTGCGCCTCAACAAAGGCCGGATCAGCCATCTGCACATGGGGCTCACTGGCGCCTGGCTGCGCAAATGTCACCCCACAATCAACCATCAACCACTGCCCATCGTGGCCGTACAGGTTCATGTTCATACCAATCTCACCACAGCCACCCAGGGGCAGGAACCACAGGTCAGCGTGGCCAGGCGTCATGAACTTTTCAATTCAGGTTCCGCGAGGCGGCGGTCACTTGAGCTGTAAGCCACTCATCATGCCTTCAGCGCGCCAGTCTTCCAGCAGCTTGAAGAACGCAACGGGACCGGCGCCATAGGACGTGTTCTGCTGCGAACGATCAGTCGGCTTGCCTTCGTTGTTGTAATAGCCTGGCGTGCAATCGGCGAGAAATTTCTCGTTCATACGGGCCAGCGAGATAATGGTGTCAACCCACTCCTGTTCAGCTTCCGCCGTGGATTCAACAACCTGATGGTTGCCTTCCAGACACTGATTAACAATATAAGCAATGTGCTTTGCCTGTTCGTTCAGCGAATGAGGATAGTTGGCAGTAAAAGCTGTCTGCAATGTCCCCATCATAAAGCTGTTGGGGAAGCCGTGGCTGTGCAGACCATGGTAAGTGCGCGCGCCGCCTTCCCAGTGCTGACTTAGGCTTTTACCCTCACGCCCATAAGTTTCGTAACCACAGCGACGCGTGTACTCGGTACCCACTTCAAAACCAGTACCAAAAATAATGCAGTCCAGCTCATACTCCACACCGTTTGCCACAATGCCTTTTGGTGTAATGCGGTCAATGCCTCTACCTTCTGTATCAATCAGATGCACGTTTTCGCGATTAAACGTCGGCAGGTAGTCGTCGTGAAAACAAGGTCGCTTACAGAATTGTCGATAGTACGGCTTTAAATGTTCCGCGGTTTCAGGATCTTCAACAATCGCCTCAACGCGGGAGCGAATAGATTCCATCTTCTGAAAATCTGCCAGCTCCATTTTTTCCATGATTGCTTCCATGGACATATCCGGTTCGTCTTCATTGCGGATCATCAATAACAGGTTGCGAATGATCTCAGTCCACCCATCATTCACCAGGTCTTCGCTTGTTACACCGCCGGAGACCAGCGTATTGAAATTGTCCATGCGCTCCTGGTGCCAGTTTGGCTTGAGACTTTTCACCCATTCTTCGTCCGTGGGCTTGTCATTGCGTTCGTCGATGGAAGACGGTGTCCGCTGAAAAACAAACAGTTCTTTTGCTGCAGCTCCAAGATGTGGAACACACTGCACCGCCGTTGCACCCGTTCCGATGATGCCGACCCGCTTATCTTTTAAGCCTGTCAGATTGCCGTGCGCATCACCGCCGGTATAAGCATAATCCCAGCGGCTGGTGTGGAAGGTGTGACCCTGATAAGTGTCAATACCTTCAATGCCAGGCAATTTGGGACGATTCAGAGGCCCATTGGATGAAATCACAAAACGCGCTTTCATCGCGTCGCCCTGGTTGGTTTTGATAATCCAGCGCTGCGATGATTCATCCCAGCGTAATTCCTGCACCTCAGTTTGAAAACAAACGTCGTCGTACAGATTCCACTGCTTAGCAATTTGCTGGCTGTAAGCCATGATGTCCGCGCCTTCAACGTACTTCTTCGGCGGGATGTAGCCGGTTTCTTCCAGCAGCGGCAGATAAACGTAAGACTCAATATCACATGCCGCACCAGGGTAACGGTTCCAGTACCAGGTGCCGCCAAATTCATCTGCTTTTTCGATCATGCGAATGTTTTCCACACCCGCCTGACGTAAACGAACACCCGCCAGCAAGCCGCCAAAGCCGCCGCCGATGATGGCCACGTCGACTTCGTCAGTCAGTGGCTCACGTTGAATACGCTCCGCGATATAAGGGTCTTCTACGTAGTGGCTGAACTGACCTTTCACCTCAACGTACTGATCATTGCCGTCTTCACGCAGGCGTTTGTCTCTTTCAATGCGATACTTCTCACGCAATGCATCAGGATCAAAACCTAAATCGCTGCGGGCTTCCTGGTCTGCACTCATAGTTCTCTCCCAAAGATTTTTGCTGGCTCGTTAATGTTCAGTCAACTATATCAAAGTAGTGCGATAGCTTAGTAGTCTGGATCCAACAAGAAGCGCGTAAAAGTTGTTTCAAGACTTGGTCAAACTCGCCAAAAATTATGCGGCATACAGCAACAGATTCCCGTAACTTATTGTTTTTATTAGTTATTTAATTCTGGTATCAATCTTGCTACAGACCAACTAACTGAACAAACAACTCAACAACTGATCGAGGCACTCTATGGACCAGGAAACTAAGAACCGCTTAGCTGACCGCAGTATCTGGGTACGCGCCCTGTACATGATCATTATGGTCATCGCCTATTCCATCGGCGAAACCCTGTTAATCATCATTTCGATATTTCAGTTTCTGTCTGCACTCGTTACCGGCCGGGTCAATGAGTCTCTACATGCCTTCGGCGCAAATCTCAGCGCGTATCTGTATGACATTCTGCAGTTTGCAACCTTCAACAGCGAATACCTGCCCTTTCCATTCAATGACTGGCCTGATGTTGAACCCGGCGACACACCCTGGTCTGCTGACGCAGAAGCTGAGCAAACGGAGCCTGGGGAAGTTGAGTCAGCGGCGGTTGCGCAGCCTGAGACTGAGCAACCTGAGGCAGGAATTGAGTCAGATAACCAGACAGGCACTGACCCGGAAGACAATCCAACAAAACCCAGCAGCGCTTAGCGCGCCGCTGGCAACAACAGGAAAGCCCTGATTGGACGCCCGTTGGGAATAGCGTCCAATCAGGTGTAGATCAACGTGCCGTCGTCGAGATCCGCGACCGGAAATTCATCTTTTTCACTCCAGTAATCCTGCGTGAAAATCCAGGGCTCACGATCCCCCTGCTTCGGCATTTCATGCAGGCTGCGCATCAGATAGCCCGGATTAAAATTATCCGGGTCAATCCAGGGCAGGCGCGGCATATTATGTTCTTCAGGTCGCAGAGTTGGCGTAACCACCTGCTTGCCTTCCGCATCCATTTTGTTGAACATGCGGCATACCAGCTCAGAGATAAGGTCTGCGCGCAGCGTCCAACTGGCTCGGAAGTAGCCAAACACCCAGGCCAGGTTTGGTACGCCGGTAAACATCATACCCCGGTACGTCACCGTATCGGCGAAGTCGACGTCTTGGTCATCGACACTGAAATTTATGTCACCTAACACACACAGGTTAAAGCCGGTTGCTGTCACGATAATGTCGGCAGTAATTTCATTACCAGACTTCAGCAACACGCCGTTTTTGGTGAAACGCTCAATCTCATCGGTCACTACCGTCGCCTGACCCTGGCGCAAACCCTGAAAGAGATCACCATCGGGCAGGAAGGCAATTCGCTGCTGCCAGGGGCGATAGCTTGGCGTGAAGTGGGTAGCAATATCAAAATCTTCACCCAGGTATTCTTTTGCCGCACCAATTAACTCGCTGCGCAATTCTTCAGGCTCTTCAAACGAACGACGGGTTATTTCCTGCTGATCGAAGAGCACCTTGCGCCGCACAATCTCGTGTGTCCACTCATCCGGCACTTCCAGCTCACGCAACATCTCTGCAGTTTCATTGCGGTTGGGCGCGGGGATAAAAAAGGTTGGCGAGCGCTGCAGCATAGTGATGTGTTTACAGTCCGCCGCCATCGCAGGCACAACCGTCGCTGCAGTAGCGCCGGAGCCAATCACCAGCACGTGTTTGTCTTTGTAATTCAGATCCTCGGGCCAGGTTTGCGGATGAACAATTTTCCCTTCGTAATCGTCCATGCCTTCCCATTCGGGGGTGTAGCCTTTGGCATGGCGATAGTAACCCTGGCACATCCACATGAAGTTGGTGGTAAAGCGCAACCGCTCGCCGGTGGCCAGATTGTCCGCATAAACCGTCCAGAGCTTTGTTTCACTGGACCAGGAAGCGTCCGTGACTTTGATCTGATATTGAATGTGGCGTCGAATATCTTCCTCATCGAGCACTTCATCAAGATACTTGAGGATTTCTTCAGCCGTGGCGATGGGGGCGCCGACCCAGGGCTTCCACTTGTAGCCGAAGGTAAACAGGTCACTGTCTGAGCGAATGCCGGGATATTTGTGCGTATTCCAGGTGCCGCCAAAAGAGTCCTGGGTTTCGAGCAAGGTAAAAGACTTCCCCGGACACTCGGTTTGCATATAGTGCGCTGCATCTATGCCCGAAATTCCGGCACCGATGACCAGCACATCAAAATAGCCTGCATCCACCACAGTCGCGGTGTCTTTTACTGCAACATTCATAATTTCCATCCACCTTTCATAAGAACAAAGAACCTAAATTTCTACTGTAAGTTAGTCCATAAGCAGAAACACTTAATATCTCTAATGATTAAAACCTACAGACTGGATAAACTTCAGCGTATGATCCCCACTCCACCTGATAGACAGAGGTCTTAAATGAAACAGCTTATTTTAATTTCTATTGCTCTTGTTGCGATTTCCGGCTGTGCGTCCAGTGCAACCGAGGACCGCCTGACGGCACTAGAGAACCAACTTTCCAGTGTCGCCAGCACAGCCGATCAGGCTTTAGAAACAGCCCGATCAGCCAGTGCAAGTGCATCTGGCAGCGCTTCAGACATCAGCGATGCTCAGCGCATGGCACGTCAAGCGATGGACACCGCTACTGAAACTGCGGAGCGTTTGAGCCGCATGGAAAGCGAGTGCTGCGGCGGAAAGTAATTCGCTAACGCGTGATACGTACAGGCAGGCCACTGCCTGTGCGTGCAACGTCAACCACCCTGCCCCAGTCGACATCCGCGTCACGATCATTTGTTGCCGCAATAACCGCGGCCACCGCCTGACTGTGGTCTAAAGCCCCTTCCAACGGCGGATGCGCTTCCAGATAAAGCTCATCACCATACCAACCTGCTTTGTAGGGTTGATCAATCACGCGTACAACCGTCCGATTAGGCAGCGTTGCCACCAGGCTTGCGACGTGATTGTTGTACATGCGGATACAGCCCGATGAGACCCGCTGCCCCACGCCTATCGGCGCATTTGTACCGTGGATAAAGTAGCCCGAGCGCGCCAGCTGAATGGCAAAAGGACCCAGTGGGTTTTCAGGACCAGGCGGCACCACCCGCGGTAAGATATCACCTTCCGCTGCATGTCGATCGCGAACGGATTGCGGTGGATACCAGACTGGATTTTCAATTTTGCCGACCACCGACGTCTGCATCAGCGGCGTCTCCCGCCCTTCGCTGCCAATACCAATCGGATAAACAAACACCTGCTCCCCCGACTCCGTGAAGAAATACATGCGCAGCTCAGCAAGGTTGATCACAACCCCTTCCCGTGGCGCTGCCGGCAAAAGCATCGAAGTGGGGAGCTCAAGCGATACACCCGCGCCCGGCAGCCATTCATCAATGCCGGGATTGGCCCGTTGTAAACCGGTGAACCCAACTCCAGCGCGGCGTGCCACGATGGCAAAGGTGTCTTCGTACACCAACTGCACCTGCTTCACGGCACCCAGCAGACTGTTTTTGTCATCCGGCACCGAATAGGCTGCCGCATAGACGTGTGGCAGGAAGGTTGCTGTGAGCAGGCCACAAACAACAGCTGTGCGTGTCAAGGTAGAAAAACTGAGGGTAAATCTGTGAATCATAGGCTGTCAGCAGGTGTTGTTAAGCTCATTTGGCGCGGAGTGTAACATCTGCGCCCACCACAACAGCACATCACGCGGACTGGCGTTGCAGCAGCTGAGTTATTACGCTGTGCAGCTTGTAACTTCCAGGATTTACTGGCCATGACAGATGACGAAAAGGCGAAGCCAGCCACGCAGGACACTGCATTGCAGGGTGTCCGCGTTATCGAACTCGGTAGCGGTCCCACAACAGGTCTCGCGGGTATGATCCTGGCGGATTTTGGTGCCGAAGTAATTCGCATCCAGTCGCCGCAAACATCAGCACAGGAACAACTACCCGCCGCCAGCATGTGGCATCGCGGCAAACACACACTTCCCCTAAATCTGAAGGCCGTAGAAGATCATGGCGAACTGCAGCAACTGTTGACCGGGGCTGACGTACTCCTGTGCAACTGGCGCCCTGCAAGTCTGCGCGCCGCCAACCTGCATCCGAAACAGATCCACAAACAGCATCCGCACCTGCATTTCTGTCATGTCACTGGATTTGGCGGCGACGGTCCAATGGCTGACTGCCCGGGATACGAACATGTGGTGGCTGCCTACTGCGGCAGAATGCAGATGTTCAGCGGTATCGTAGAGCGACCCGGGCCGGTATTTTCGGCATTACAGGTGGGTATTCATGCCTGTGTTCAAGCTGCTGTCAGCGGCATCCTTGCTGCCCTGTATGCCAGTCGCGATTCTCATCAGGGCCGACTTATCGAAACCAGCATACTCCAGGGTATGTTGGCTTATGAACAGGGCCCGATGCTGGGGGGGCAATTCCGCGAGCGATTCCCGGACTTACTGCCGGCACTTGCTGCGCCAACCGAGGATCTGCCGTTGCCAAGCCTTTTTTATCACCCCGCTCAGGCTGCTGACGGCCGCTGGATGCAGTTCGGCAACCTGCTGCCGCATCTGTTTGATAACTTCCTGATCGCCACTGATCTGATAGACATTGTTGCTGACCCTGACTTCAACCCAAAACAGCTGTTACTGAAAGACAAAGACAAACACGAAGCGTTTCGCGATCGCATGCTGACCCGTATTTCCCAGCGCACAGCACAGGAATGGATGACACAACTGATAGAAGATGGCGGCGTGGTGGCAGGTATCTACCAGACGACACAGGAGGCGCTCGATGATCCGGACATTGTGGCCAACGGACACGTCATCAATACCGCCCAAGGTCACAGGCAGTTAGGACCTCTGGCACGCCTCACCAGAACACCTGCCAAACCGGGTGACAACAGCAACCCATCATCAGCCCAGGCGCTTGCCGCACATTGGGTTCATTCACCTCGTCCAGGACCAGGACAGAACCACGAACCAGACCTGCCGCTTGCGGGCTTAAAGGTGGTTGAGATCGCCACCATCATCGCCGCGCCGCTGGGCGCTTCATTCCTGGCCGACATGGGTGCCACTGTCATCAAGGTAGAACAGGTGGGCGGGGACCCGTTCAGGGGTATGTTATCCGGCATCGGTTCCGCTCGGGTGAACCCCGGCAAACAGAGCATCAGTCTCAACATGAAATCTGCTGAGGGACAGAAAATTGTCCACCAGCTGGTAGCCGACGCGGACATCGTTATTCACAACTATCGCCCCGGCGTACCAGAACGTCTGGGTATCGACTACGCAACGCTTGCCGCCCTGAATCCGGGTCTTATCTATCTGCAGTGTAACGGTTATGGGCCGGATGGACCCAGCGCCTTACGCCCCAGCACACATCCGATCCCGGGCGCGGCTATGGGTGGCGTGATGTATCAGATGGGCGAACATGTGCCCGATACACTCCAGGATATTGAGAATATCCGTCTCTGGACCAGCCGGTTAATGCGGGCAAACGAGGTCAACCCAGACCCGAATACCGCAATGGTAGTCACGAGTTCTGTGTTGCTCGGGCTCTGTGCACGTCAGATCACCGGTACAGGACAACAGATTCTCATCGATATGTTTGGCGCCAATGCATATGCCAATCATGACGATTTCCTCGATTACCCCGACAAACCCCCGCGCCTGCAGCCCGATGAAGGGCTTCACGGTCTGACGCCCACCTACCGTTTGTACGCCTGCGCAGAAAACCAATGGGTGTTTCTCGCCTTGTTAAACGAAAAAGAAAGAACAAAGTTTACCCAGACTCTGAAAAATGCAGACATTGGTTTTACGGCAGACATAAACTGGCAGGCAGATGACGCAAGTCTTACCGCACAGCTGCGTGATCTGTTCAGCTATCATGATGCCGGCTTCTGGCAGACGCTGCTGGTGCCCGCCGGAGTCGCCTGCGTGGCTGCCAGTGGGCACGCGCCCAACACATTCTGGCTCAATGATGCACAGGTCGACGCCTGTGGCTTCATCGCCCCGGCAGTACATCCTCAATGGGGTGACTACTTCCGCCACGGGCCGATGGTCAAATTCAACGGAAAAACCCACTCGTTAGGTAGTGCACCTCAAGCCGGTGCGCATAATATCGAGATCCTCGAAACACTTGGCTACAGTCAAACTCAGATTGAAAATTTCGCTCAGCAGGGTGTAATCTGGCAGGAGGGGTAAATATAGAATCAGGTTGCGGGAGAGAATGAGCTGTGAATACAACAGACACCAAAGTTGCGGCGCCAGCAGAGCCACTTAGCGCGGCAGCGCACCACGCAAGCCTGACAGACTATGTCAGCGCAGGCATTTCAACCGGTCAGAGGCTGGGCAATCGAGGACCGGTACGTTATACCGACGATCTTCAACTCCACCCCGAGATTCTGCAAGCCTACTGGCAACATGGCTTCTACACCTTCACCAACGTCATTGCTGATGAGGAAATAGACGCTTTAAGGCAGGATATCAACGTTCTCCTGGCACGCGCACCTACAGGACAACACGCTACCACAGACGCCCAGGGCAGGCCTGCATTCGGCGGCGACTTTACCCGACCGACTTATACTTTTGCCAAGCCATTAAGTGACCCCTGGGGAGGGACCACGCTGCTTAATGGTCGCCACCCGACCAAAATGACTGAACCTGTGGCGGCATCCAACGCACCGGCTGAGACTGTCTACCTGATCTCCGGCATGTGCCAGAGCATGCCTTCCGGGCTTCGCCTTTACGGTCACGCAGACCTGCTGAGCATTGCTGCCGCTATCAATGGCGAAGATTTTGTCCCTTACAATGATGCTGTTTTTGTCAAACAGGCTGGTTTAGGTGGGGCTGTTTCCTGGCATCAGGACGGTGTGACACACTGGCAGGCAGAAAACTGGGATGAAGGCATTCACGGCTTCAACTTCCAGGTGCAGCTATATGAATGCACCCCATACAACTGTTTGTGGGTAATGCCAGGGACACACAAACTCGGGAAAATCGATATCAAAAAGCGGGTTGCAGACAATGGCGGGTCAGAGCAACTGCCGGGTGCTGTTCCTCTGACCTGCGCGCCAGGTGATGTCACGGTTGTTAACCGGCAACTTTTACATGGTTCATTTGCCAACAGTTCCTCTGATACGCGGATTTCGCTGACATTTGGATTTCATCGACGCGCATCAGTGCTGGGTGCAACCGGCGCGCTCAGCCAGAGCAGTAGAGAAGTTTATGATGCGCAACGGATCTTCGATCGCGCCTGTGTCATCGGGGTGGCTATTGATGCCCGCGCCCAACACTATCCGGATCAGCGCCGGTATCACTATCAACCCCTCGAGGGATTCGAAGACAGTCTTCGCTTTAATTCGGATACCTATGAGCGGGTCATCAGAGACTACAACCTCAAAGACCTGTCCATATAGTTAACTGTCAAGCGTCGACGCCAAGAAACGGTCCGTCGACGCACAACCGTCTGCCGTCTGGTGTGGCACAGGCACCACAGATGCCTACACCACACTTTGTCAGGTAGTCGATGGCACTGAAGATCTGATCAGCCCGACAGTGTTTCTGTTGCACGGCTACTGCTGCATGCACCATGGGCTCCGGACCACAATTATAAAACACCAGAGCATCCAGTTCCTGCTGGCTCAAACTCGACAGGTGTTCATCCAGCAACTGAGTCACCAGTCCGTGAAAACCTTCGCTGCCATCGTCGGTGGCCACGTGTAAACGCGCAGCCTCAGCACATTGCTCCTGGAAATAAAGCCGCTCGGCACTTCTTGCACCCACAAATATGTCTGCGTTGCCAAAGTCCCGAGCCAGCTGATAAACCGCTGCCAGGCCTGTGCCCCCGGCAACGGCAATAATCCGCGCATCTTCTGGCGGTTTCGCGGGTATGCCATGAGGCCCGCGAACATATGCCTGGCTGCCTGGCAGCATCCCCATGAGATGATGAGTGAACTCGCCAAGATCTATGACCACCAGCGAGAAAGGATCGTCGGTTAATGCCGAAAAAGGTTTTTCGCCAACCCCTGGCACCCACAGGAAAATGAACTCACCGGGTTGGACATTGATCTTCTGATCAAAAGTCAGCACTGAAATGTCGTGTGTGACCTTTTCGTTGCTCACCAGGGTCACCGGCGTGAAGTCCATATCGACGTCATATTGCACCAGAGATTCTGCTTGCTTGGTGCGGGCTACCCGGTCTTTGCCCAAGGCTGCAAAGTACTCGCTGATCTCCTGCGAGGTCATGCCGACCAGAGCCGACCCCACGCCAAAAATACTCGCGCCTGCATCAGCCATCGCCTCGATGTCCATGGCACTGGACAGGCCGCCGCAACCGATCACCGGAACATCAACTTCACTGACAATTTCACGAACGCATTTGAGCGCGATTGGCAGGATGCCTTTACCGGACATGCCACCCATTTCGTTACTCAGTACCGGGCTGCCGTAGGCGGAAAAGTAACCGGGACCCACGGTATTAATTGCACACAGCGCATCAGCGCCGGCGTCCACCGCAGCGCGCGCGATCGCGGCGATGTTATCGGTATTCGGAGTGAGCTTTGGTACCACCGGTATAGACACCACAGCTTTCACCGCAGCGGTAATTTCATAGACCATTTCCGGGTCCTGACCCATCGCCATGCCATAACCCTGGGCATGTGGGCAGGAAAGATTGAGCTCAAGACCATCGCTGAAAGGCGCCAGTAGTTTTGCCACAGCAACAAACTCTTCAACACTGCCGCCAAAAATGGAGGTCAGCAGAAACTTATCTGGCGGAATGGTGAGGTTGGCGAACAATTCTGCACTTCGCTCGGCGCCGGGATTCGTTAAACCCACCGCGTTAACAAAACACCCGGGGGCATACTGGCTCAAAATAGGTTCACGGTTGCCGAGCCGGGGTACGGGGCCGATGCTCTTGGTCGTCAACACACCGACTTCAGGCACATGAGCAAACATATACTCAATAATTGACGTCGCCGTGGTCACAATCCCTGATGGCATCGTAAACGGACCGGATATGGATTTACCCAAAAAAGTGCTGGTCAAGTGGCGCTCACAAATCGTTGCAAAAAAACCCTGGCATCTTAACCCTCAGTGCACCGTGCAACCAAGTGATACCCGGTTTTGACATGAGCGCCGGCCCGGCTGGAAACACCTTTTCTTAAAAAAAGAAAAACCCCGGCACTGTTAATACCGGGGTTTCTTTCCCAATGGGCGCTCAGTGGTTTTTAAAACTCGAAGCGCGCCCCAATATTCCAGCTGGTTACGTCGTCACCAAAGCTGACACCAGCGCCAAGCGCAAAGGCTTCAGTGAAGTAGTAACGGCCACCCAGCGCCAACGAGGTATCATCGCCACTGTCGTCCAGATCAACATAGTTGATACCGCCTTCGAGTTCCACGTTCGGTGCAACCTGAGCGCGTAAACCAACACCCAGACCAAAACCGTTGTCGTCAGCACCACCAAAACGAGAATCAATTTCTGCATCCACATAGCTGAGGCTGCCTACCAGGTCAACGCTGTCGGACAACGGCATATAGCCGCCGAAGCCAATTGATTTCTGATCCAGATCGATACCAAAATCAAACTCCTGGGTCGAGTAGCTGGCTGTCAGGAAGTAGTTCGAACCCAGTTCTACTGAGCCATTCAGACCAAAACCATCTCCATCAACATCCAGTCCGTCATCAATTTCAGTATCAATGTACGAGCCTTCAATGAAGTTATAGCTCATACCTTCATCTGCCAGAACCGGCGCGCTGACACCAACTGCAAACGCGACCAAGCCTATTTTAGGCAATTTTGTTACTTTCATCCGTCTCTCCAATTTGACGTTATTTAGTATTGCTGAAGTAACCGCAAAGCGGTGTTAATTCAGTCACGCCAATGTAGTCTGCGCACCTGAACGCCGGCTTAACAAAAAACACACAAGCTGATGGTTCCAAGCGGTATATGTTGAAGGTGGCGCCGGGCAGATGAAGACTGTGCTCACGCTGTCCTAACGCTACGTTGACGTCGCTGATGGCAGAATTTCTCTGAAATTAAGCCAAAAGGGGTAATTCGCCGTGATCAGACCATTCGTAATAGCCAGTATGTTGAGCCTGGGTGCCACCGCGCACGCCGCTGTGCCTACCGAGCAGCGCTGGGACTTCAATGTACTCCTGGATCAGCAGAAAATTGGTGAACACACGTTTGTTGTCCGTCACGAGCAGGATGCTGGAAAGGGGCCATTGAAAACCGTTGAGATCGATGCAGACTTCAAGGTCAAAATTCTGTTCATCAATGCCTATTCCTATCGGCACACAAACCGGGAATCCTGGCAGGGCAACTGTCTGGTGGGGCTGTCATCACAGACCAATGATAACGGTGAAGACCTTGCGGTACAGGCAACCACACAAGACCAGCAGTTTGTTGTACAGACAAAACGCAGCACTGACACATTTTCCGCATGCCCTATGAGCTTTGCCTACTGGAACCCTGCCCTGCTCACCGCAGACTCCCTGATCAATGCGCAAACCGGCGAGCTGGAGCCTGTTGAAATCACTGCCCTGGGCAGCGAACAGATCACAGTTGCCGGCGAAACCCTGCAAGCGAACCGCTACGCATTAAAATTGGAAGAACAAACCATCGAGCTGTGGTACGCCGCAGATGACTATCGCTGGCTGGCGCTTGAGACACCCGCGCGCGGCAATCGAACGCTTCGGTACGAAGCCACCGCACTGCCAGCAGCAGACGCGCAGTCTGAGCAGCAGGTATCTCAACCGCACATGAACTCGCCATCGGAGCTGACCAATGCGATGGCTTATTAATCCAGCTATCAGGAAGGCAACTATCGTGGCATTCATCAGCACCTTACTGGCAGCCTGCCAGAGCAGCGCGCCAGACAACCCCATTCGTTCCGCCGACTTTGTCGACCTGGAACGGTTTATGGGCGACTGGTACGTCATTGGTAACATTCCAACGTTCATTGAACGCAATGTGTACAACGCGGTAGAGAGCTACAAACGCAAGGATGAACGCACCATCGCCACAACGTTCAGCTTCAACGCCGACAGCTTCGACGGCAAACGAAAGCAATACAATCCCACCGCATTTGTGGGCGAAGACCCTTCGAATGCAATCTGGGGCATGCAGTTTATCTGGCCCATCAAAGCCGAATACGTGGTGGTCTACGTCGATCCGGAATACCAGAGCACCATCATCGGTCGTACCGCCCGCGACTATCTGTGGATCATGGCCCGCACGCCACAACTGCCCGAGGCCAAATACAAAGAGCTGCTGGATATCGCTGCTGCGGAAGGCTACGACATCAGCAAGGTTCGCCAGGTACCACAAAACTGGGACTGACTTCTGGACACCAGGCGATAATGCCGCAAGGGACCCTCTGACATTACGCATTTTTGCGCTAACATCTGCTGCTCAGACCTGCACTGGGGAGCATAATCGCATGTCACTGGATCTAACGTTTGCTACAGCCACTGAACTGGCAAGCAGAATTGCAGCAAAGGCAATCAGTTCACGTGAACTGACTGACCACTACATTAAGCGTATAGAAAAATTCGACGCTGCCATTAACGCCGTGCCCGTTCATACTTTCGAACGCGCTCGAGCAGATGCCGAGGCTGCCGATGCCAGGCAGGCCAGAGGCGAGCCTCTGGGGCCACTGCATGGCGTGCCGATGACCATTAAAGAGTCATACGTCATGGCAGACACCCCCAGCACCTGGGGTATCGAGGCATTTCGCAACAACGTGTCTGAAGCAGATGGCCTCGCCGTACAACGCTTTCGCTCTGCCGGTGCAGTATTCCTGGGCAAAACGAATGTTCCGGAAGATCTGGCAGATTTTCAAAGCTACAACAGCATCTATGGCACCACCAATAACCCCTGGGATACACAGCGCGTGCCTGGTGGCTCTTCCGGTGGTAGCGCCGCCGCCATGGCGGCGGGCTTCTCCGCGTTGGAAGCAGGTTCGGACATCGGTGGATCAATCCGCACCCCGGCGCATTTTTGCGGTGTGTATGGACACAAGCCCACCTGGGGAATTGTCCCGCTGTCCGGCCATGAACTGTTTCCAGGGGTGCCGGACGCTGACCTGGCCGTCAGCGGTCCTCTGGCCCGCTCTGCTGAAGACCTGGCGTTGGGCCTCGATATTATGGCGGGTCCTACGCCGCGTGAATCTATGGGTTGGCAGCTGAACCTGCCGCGACCAAAAATCAAATCTCTTGCAGAATTAAAAGTGGCCTTCTGGCATACCGATGATATGGCTCCCGTCACCCGGGAAACCGCTGATCGCGTTCAGCACGTTGCTGACGTGCTGGCCAAAGCCGGGGCGACAGTCAGCGACAGCGCAAGACCCGCATTTGACCTGCGCGCCGCGCACGCCACCTACCAGAGCTTACTGACGGCTGTCATGTCTGCAGGCAAGTCTGCAGAGCAGATCGCTGCAACCCAGGCGTATGTTGCGAGCCTCGATCCTGCAGACGGCTCTACTGATGCCGTCAATGCACGAGCCAGCGTCATGCTGCATGGTGACTGGATTCGGCATAATTTCCGGCGGGAAAAGATGCGCCTCGCCTGGGACAGTTTCTTCAGTGAATGGGATATTCTGGTCTGTCCGCAAATGACCGTGCCGGCTTTTCCACATGATCACAGACCTTTCGAACAGCGCACTCTGAATGTCGACGGCGTTGAGCGACCCTATTTTGAACCGCTGTTCTGGGCCGGGCTGGTCATTGCCAGCTACCTGCCCAGCACCGCGTTTCCAACAGGCCCATCAGAACAGGGATTGCCGATAGGATTACAGGCGGTCAGCGGCCCCTATCAGGATTACAAATGTATTGCCTTTGCAGATTTACTGGCACGGGAAACAGGCGGCTTTGTGCCACCCCCGGCTTTTGCCGGTTAAGGGGCCAGTTATGACAAATCCCTACTATTCCAGTGAAGAAAATACCCACTTTTACCCCATCATCTTTGTGCGCGGCTTTGCCATGCGCGACGCCGATATCGAACAGGCGGTTAACGAACCCTTCTCAGGCTTTGAAAACGGCTCCACCCTGTTACGCCAGGGGGTCGGTGATGACCTTGTGCCGTTCTACTTTGAATCACCGGTGATACGGCTGGTGACGGAATGTGGTTACAGCGATGTTTATCACAATGGGCGGGAGCCTCAAAACGCAGAAGACCTTGCAGGTCTCAAAGACCCCGGCAGAGCGCTCTGGGTGTATCGCTATTATGAACAGGCGAGTGAAGTCTTTGGCGATGGTAAACGGGATGAAGTTGAAACCCTGGCATTGGGCCTGCACGACATGGTTGAACGCCTGCGTGGTCTGTATACCGCTTATGGAAAGAGCGTCGGGGCTGACTATGGCAACACATTCAAAGTGTTTCTGGTTGCGCATTCGATGGGTGGCCTGGTGGTACGCAGCTATCTGCAGAAAGTACTGCCAGACAAACAAGGTAAAAGGTTCAACGTGGCCAATCTGCCGGTAGATAAAGTGTTCACCTATGGCACACCTCACAACGGCATCGAGCTGCAGGGTCTCGGCAACCGCATCAATGTGGGTTTGTACGACATCAACAATTTCTACCGACCGAATATGGCCAGATACCTCGGCTTCGCCAGAAATCATGGTAACAAGCCCGTCAACAGCCTGAACGGGAAGTTTCCAGCAGAACGCCTTTTCGCCCTGATCGGCACCAATGAAGCTGACTACGACGTGCCGCTTTCTGCAGCCGCCGTTGGCGCCATGAGCGATGGACTGGTGCGGATAAAAAACGCCTACACCAGCGGCTCACCGCGCGCGCATGTTCATCGTGCCCACGGCGGTCCAGTTGGATTAGTGAATTCGGAAGACGGATACCAGAACCTGCATCGGTTTCTTTTTGGCGATACGCGCATCGACGGCAAGCTTGAAATCAACGGTCTGACGCTACCCAGAAAAATCGAGCAGGCGCAGCAGGAAAAGAAATCTGTAAACGCCAACCTGTATTTTGAAACAGTGCTTTCCGTTCGCGGCGGCCGGGGCTGGAATCTCACCCGGCGCAAGTTCAGCGAAAATTCCGCAGTGCGACGGCAGCTGGGTAGTTTTTACACCAGGCAGAATAAATCCCGCTCCAATTCGGTTGCGCTTTTTTCAGCCTTTTTGCGCAAACATCTGTTGATCAACAAACGCATGAAATATATGGCTTTTGCCATTGAATTGGGGGTTTTCACGGACCGCATCGAAGTTGACCGGAAATGGTGGCTGGACGAACACTTCGACGGCATAAGTTTTTTGAGGCAGAAACTGTTCATCGAAATTGCACCTCCGGGAAACGATGGCAGCTGGAAACTGAAATTTGCAATAGACAGCCCGGAAAGCAGCTACACACAGGTCGAAGCGCAACCGGTCTCGGCAGATCAATGTCGGTTTGTTATTCCCATAACCAACAGCAAACGGCCTGGAATTGAAGCACAGCTGATACTGGATGCCTCATCGTGGTCCTGACTGTTGCCTTAACTGGGGGCTAACGTGCAAAACTATAGCGCAGACCGGCAAACGCGGTACGACCCGGCAATGCATAACCAATTTGATCACGGTTGTCTGCGCTAAACAGATTTTCTATGCGCACATATATCTCCAGCGTGTCACTGAAGGCATAACTGGCATTAACATTTACCGTAGTGTAATTATCCATTTCTGTGCGTTCAGCAACAAAACCATTGGTGAAGAAGTTACGAAAATCACTATCAAATGATTCCCCGTTGTAAACCGCTCCAGCAGCCAGATTAGCCCGGCCATTGAGCAACGAATGGGCAACATTGACACTGGCCATATGTTTGGGACGACGGACTTCAACACCGGCAGGTTCTTCTGCATCGGTATAGGTATAGTTCGCGCTTAAAGACGTCTGTTCTGACGGCTGCCAGAGCCCACTGAACTCAACTCCCTGACGGTTACTTTCGTCCGCAAGGTTAATCACAGTAGGGAAACTACTGGCAATTTCGTTGTCGAGCGACACTTCAAAAAAGGTCACATCAAGCAGCAGCGCGCCATTAAACAGGACCTGTTCAACACCCACATCCCAGCCCTTGGACTCTTCCGGTTCAAGAGTCGGGTTACCAACAAATGTGCCTGGCACAAACCCGAATTGCTCAACAAAAGTGGGATTAGTCACCGCCGATCCAAAACTGGCATGCAGACGGCTGCCTGCCTGACTGAATCGATAAGATACGTCCAGAGCGTAGGTGGTGGAATCTTCGAACTCATCGTTGTTTTCATAGCGCAAGGAACCATTAATAAACAGCTTTTCGTTGAGTGACACACGATGTTCAAGACCATACCCCACCATATCCCGCCGCTGGGTCGCTACCTGACTGATGTCTGATGGAAACAGGTTCCTGTAACTTTCTTCTTCGTATTGCACAAATGCTGTTGTTCGCTGGCCTGACTCACCCCCTCCAGACCAGACCCAACTGCTGTCCAGGCTGACCAGGTCTCTGACAGATTTGCTGCCGAAGCTGCCGCCATCAAGTTCTGAGTTAGTGTGCGCTACCGATAGCCGGGTTGTAGACCGATTTTCCAGGCTTTTCAGCGTGGCGGTTAATCCAAGGGTCAGATCTTCGCTGTCGGAGAAGCTGTTGTTATCAATCGGTAACCCCTGCTGAGGCCCTCCGGTGAAATCAAAGCCGTCCGTCTCTGTCTGTTTGTCGGTGAGACGACCAAAGCCCTGTAACGTCAACTGCTCTGTCAGGCTGGCAAACAATTGTCCACTTATCGTCTGGTTGTCATCTTTGTCATCTTCACCGCCGAGCAGGGAATCGTCTGCGGATATATCAAACTCAGATTGGCGTTTGATGTAGCTCACCCGCCCCTGAACTCTATTGTTTCCACCCGCAACAGATACAGCTGCCTGACGGGTTTCATTGCCCCCCGCTTCCAGTTCTGATTGCAACGCCAGGCCATCAACCGGTCGACGGGTAATAATGTTAACCACGCCACCCAGCGCATTCGATCCATATAATCCGCCCTGAGGACCACGCAGAACTTCAATCCGCTCTATATCCGCAGCCAGCAGCGTGGACATGTCGAACTGGCCAGACCCTGCTGCTGATGCATCAACGCCATCAATCAGAACCACGGCATGATTGGCTTCAGAACCACGGATCCGCAGTTGAGTAAGACCGCCATAACCGCCAGCACGACTGACCGCAACACCGGGCACAAAGCGCAGCAGGTCAGCTGCGTATTGATACCCCAGGTTCTGAATATCCACCTCGCTCAATACAGTCACTGCGCGGCCAACCTTGTAGGCTTCAGTTGGCATACGCGAGCCCACAACCAGCAGTTCTTCTTCAATATCTTCAGCGGCATATAGTGGCACGGCGAGCGCACCCATGAAGCTGCACAGCGCAACGTATCCATAGACTTTCATCGAGTTTCTCCAATTGCCGCTGCACCTCGAGCGGGGCTTGTGTCGTCATGAAGAAGAGATCGGTCTACGGACTGATGAGCCGAAAAAATTTCAGCCTGCTCGCCTTCCCATGCAGATCGCACAGTGGCATTTATGAACAGGCGTAACTCGAATTACCGTTGCGAGGCCAGTATCAGATTTTCACTGATTTCCCGGACATCCCCTCTCATTTGTGGCTTTGCAGTTGCTTACGCACCTGCAAAGACGGACGCATACTACGGGGTTCCGCCCGGGCCTGGCAACTGCGGTTGTTTCAGGATGACGCGCGTCAGGCTAATGCTGTGCTGAACAGATTCAACAGGCGGCTCCAGGCGCGTTCAGCCTGGACTTCGTTATAAACCCGCGAATCCGGAACACACCAGCCGTGCATCGCACCTTCGTAGACTTCAACTTCAGCTTCCAAGCCAGCGTCCGCAAACGCTGCGGCGATGATGTTCTTTGTATCAGGCTCTCGCTCATCGTCATTCTCGGCGACAGCAAACAGGTATTGCGCACGCATGTTGGGTACCAGCAGATGGGGACTGTCGGGTGCATCCGTCACCAGGCGCCCGGCGTGAAATGCCCCTCCGGCAGCAATCCTTTCCGGAAACGCTGCGGCAGTGCGCATGGTCATCGGACCGCCCATACAATAGCCGGTTGTACCGATACCACGATTTGTATCTACCGCCGCCTGAGCGTCGAGATAGGCCACAAACGCGCCGGCGTCGGTGACATTGGTTGCAGGGGTCAGGCTGCGCGCGTAAGGCATGACCACTTCACGGGTTTCTGCATCCTGGAAAGATGCGCCTTCGCCAACCACCGGCGCTTTTGCATTGCGGTAATAGGGATTAACCACCAGCACTGCATAGCCTGATTGTGCCAGGCGTGTGCCCATCTGTTTAAATGCGGGACGTAAACCCAGAATATCAGGCCAGATAATGACCGCGGCATGAGCACCAGTTGAGGGATGTACAAAGTAGCAGTCCGCTTTACCATCCGGCGTGGATACCACCACATCGTTTCCAGTGACATCCAGCGCATTGGCGACCGGCGGTAGTACTGCCATCAATGCAGCACCGGCAGCAAGGGTGCCGAACTGGCGACGGCTGATACCTTTCCCCGCCAGATATTTTTCGCTTTCATCAACAGTTAGGTCATCACACATCGCACGGCTCCTGGATATTGGCTTGGTCTATATCATCTCTCACGGGTCAGCTGCCATCAATCGGGTGCATGCCACTGTCAGCGATACCGTGATCATGCCGATTGCCTGGTACGCGTATGTCTTCCACCAGATCCTGGATGTCCTGGGGCGGCGCGGGCGTCATGAGCGCAACACCTATACCAACACCCAGCGCCAACCACATGAAAACAAAACCAATGCCTTCCGGCGATACACCAAACAACCACTGCTCAGCGCTGCCACCACCAAATTTGAAATAATAGATATAACCGAAGGTGCTCACCAGACCGGTCAACATCGCGGCGATAGCACCTTCTTTGTTCATGCGCTTCCAGAAGATACCCAGGAAGATGATCGGGAACAGTGATGCTGCGGCAAGTCCAAAGGCAAAAGCCACCACCTGCGCAACAAAACCCAGTTGACTGGCGTAAAGACCCAACAGGCCGGCAGCAAGCACCGCACCTGCCGCAGAAATCCGCGCCACCCGCAATTCAGTGGTATCACTCATATTTTTGAACAGCGTCCGTCGACACAGATCGTGACTCACCGCTGAAGAGATCACCATCAGCAATCCAGCAGCGGTTGACAACGCTGCGGCCAGACCGCCGGCCACCACCAGACCGATCACCCACCCGGGCAGTTGGGCAATTTCCGGGTTTGCCAGGACAAATATATCGTTATTCGCATCAACTTCATTGGCAAGGCCATCTGGTGCAGCCGGGCCGCGGATCTGCATCAGACCATCACTGTTTTTGTCCTCAAATCCGACCAGACCTGTCTTTTCCCAGTTCTTAAACCACTGAGGTACAGGTTTACCGCCCTGTGCCAGGACCGTCGTCGCCGCGGCCTCATAGTTCTCGTCGCTGATGTAGGTCGCCTCGTTCACCGTCTCTACAAAATTGAGCCGGGCAAACGCGCCTACTGCGGGTGCTGTGGTGTACAGCAAAGCAATGAAGACAAGTGCATAACCTGCTGATATACGTGCGGCACCTGGATTACGCACAGTAAAAAAACGAATGATGACGTGCGGCAGACCCGCCGTGCCAAACATCAGGGCCGCGGTGATACAGAACACGTCGAACATGCTTTTGCTGGTGGAAGTGTATTCAAGGAAGCCAAGGTCACTGATCACCTGGTTCAGCTTATCGAGCATCGACACATCGGTGCCTTTGACTTCGCCAATAAAGCCCAGTTGAGGAATCGGGTTATCGGTAATAATCAGCGAAATAAATATCGCGGGTACGGTATAGGCAAAAATGAGCACACAATACTGGGCCACCTGGGTATAGGTAATGCCTTTCATGCCACCCAGCACCGCATAGAAAAACACGATGACCATGCCGATGACAATGCCCCACTCGTACTCGATACCGAGGAAACCGGAAAACGCCACCCCAACACCTTTCATCTGCCCGGCAATGTAGGTGAAAGAAACAAACAAAGCGCAGACAACAGCAACCACACGCGCAAACGATGAATAATATCTATCACCCACAAAATCCGGCACGGTGAATTTGCCGAATTCGCGCAGAAACGGTGCCAGCAACAGGGCCAGCAACACATACCCACCGGTCCAGCCCATCAGATAAACAGAGCCACCGTAGCCGAGGAACGCGATCAACCCGGCCATAGACAGAAACGAGGCAGCTGACATCCAGTCGGCTGCGGTTGCCATACCGTTCAGAACCGGATTGACGTCATGTCCGGCAACATAAAAATCGTCCGTAGATCCCGCTCGAGACCAGATGGCAATACCGATATACAGAGCAAATGTCACCCCGACAAACACATAGCTCCAAGTGGTCTGATCCATTACTGAGTCTCCACGCCATACTTTTTCTCAAGGCGCTTCATCGCCCAGCAGTAGTAAAATACCAATGCTACAAAAAAGTAGATCGCACCCTGCTGCGCGAACCAGAACCCTAAAGGCGCGCCACCTATAGAAAACTGATCAAGGAAATCACGAAAGACGATGCCCGCTCCATAAGAGCAGGCAAACCAGATGAACAGCAGAACTGTGGTCAGCTTAAGTGTCGCTGACCAATACCCTTTCGCGTCTGTCTTTGTTGCAGACTCCGACATGCCTCTCCCCCCGCTATCAAGCCTCTCCCGCCGCTAATTGCCGGAGAACATTTCCTCTATCTCGGCCAGGTCCAGCCCGCCATCAAAATTCGTATCGACAAACCACCACTTGAACCAACCCAGACGTTCCCGCAGACCATCGGGTAACTCTGACTTCGCGAGCTTACCGTCTTTGTCTTTGTCCATAAACCCGATGAACTGCGCACTGCCTGCGGTCAGATTGCTGTGAATAGGTGCATCCGAACGCTCTTTGTCCCAGCTGAAACTGACAGAACCATACAGCATTTCATCATGGGACTGCAGACCCCAGGGCACTTCGCGATCCGGATCGGGGTTAGCCGGATTAGCCGGAGAATTATCATAAACTGTGCTGTGCACAATGCGCGTGCCTTTGGGTGCAACCTTAGGCTCGACAAAACTGTAGGTACGCTGCCAGTTAAAGTCGTAGTTCGGAACAGACAACAGGGTTTCGCTGCTGCCATCAGGGTATTCCAATACAAACTTAGAGGCCTTACCACGATAATGTGAATGGGGTACTAACGAATAGATTGTAGCGTCTTCCCAGAACTCAAAATAGGCCGTTTCAACATGATCAGCTGCGTTTGCTGGTATTTTGAGTCGCGGATTCAGGACCACCTGCTGACGCAGGAAATTGGCTGGTGGTTCATCCGCGAAATACAGTGCCACCTTGGTAGTATCAGTGGTTGCCACACCGACAGGCGTATAGTGCATCTGGAACTGGTAAACGCCGCCGACGGGCACAAACACGCCTGTCCCAGCAGGCATGTGGGCAGACTCGTTACCCGGGGCATAACCCATAATGTAATTCTGAAAAACACTTTCGCGATCGCTTTCAGTTGGCGCCTGCTCTGCTGAACCCATCAGCACATGGTGCACCACACGGGTATCGCCAGGAACAATTGTTGCCGCCTCAACCCAGACGTCACGATCCAGAGGGTTGGCTACAACCGGGAACTGATAGTCAACCACGCCGGTTGCCGGAATCTCAAATGTCGGGATCTCCAGCACCAGATCGGGTTCGCCCAGGGGCCACTGGGGGGCCTGCTGACGAGCTGCAAGCAGAGGGTCTTCGCCCGTGCCACGCGGCGCGCCTGCTTCAATCCAACGGATCAACGTCTGCGTATCGGCATCGGAGATGGCGGCACTGTGCTGCCATTGCCCAACCTCCGGGTCGGCGTGCCAGGGCGGCATGCGCTTAACCCGTACAACCTCGCGAATCATGGGCGCAAAGCCCTGAATCATGGCGTATTCACTCATCGCCCAGGGTCCGATGCCACCTTCAACATGACAGGCCATACAGTTTTCCCGCAGGATCGGCGCAATCTCTGATGCATAATCGGCAACTCGCTCAGCAATGGGCAGGTCCAGCATACAGCCCTCGGGCTCAGGACCCTGCTGGCCGGAGGCTGCACCAGCCTGACTGACAAGCTCGGTTAACAGAGTAGCGCCAACATCACCCTGATAACTGATCTGCCAACCAGCAGCATCCACCAGAACCGCGTCTCCGACCTGATCGAACCCCAGAGACGGTGCAATAATCTGTGCGTGATCGTGAAGAACAGGCCATTCAATGCCAGTTTTATCGGCAGCCTGGGCGATTTCGGCTCGGCTATCGGTAGAGTTGATCAGGAGTATTCTCAGTGCCGGCTGAACATCCTTCAGAGCCTGCAGAGCCTCTGTATTCAGTGGGCAACTACTGCTGTGCGCAACTAAAAGTACAGGCGCAGCCTTATCGGTGTAGTACAACTCATGCGCCAGACCGGTGTGATCGAGCAGGACAAAGTTGTCTGCCCGCTGCGCAGCAATGCCAGCGACAGGTATCAGGACCGAGGTGCACAAAACGGCCCGCAAAAGGCGTGCAAACTGAATTCGAGTCATCATAGCTACAGCATCAGGAAAAGAGCGCGGAGTGTAGCAGAAGCTGTACGCCAGCACTGTGTCTCGAGTTTCCCTTCCCAGGATAATAACCCCGTGAGATAGTTAGCCTGCACGCGGTACCGCTGTACCTGCCAACAGCGGCGTGCTGCTGACAAGCCATTCAAATCAAGGTATCCGTATGTCCGCCGTTGAGCGCAACTCAAACAGATGGGTAACAGACAGTATGCTCATGACCTGTCTCCTGTGTTTATTCACCAGTGTCCAGGTGAGCGCTGATGCAACGCCGGTTGCTGTATCAAAGGTTACACAGATGCAGCTCAACGATCCGGTAACCCTGGTCGGCAGCATCGTTGCGCAACGCGTGACGCAGATCTCGGTGCAGATCAGCGGCATGATCACAGACATGCGCGTGGACGAAGGCAGCCGCGTCAAAGCCGGCGATGTGCTGTTCACCCTTGATGACAACATTGCTCGAATCAACGTTGCGCGCAGCAGCGCCCAGCTCGAACAGGCGCAGGCAGAGCTTAGAGAAACGCAACGACAGCTGGCCGAATCAGAACGGTTGCGCAAAGATGGCTATGTGCCTGTCAGCGCCCTGGAAACAGCACAAACCCGGGTTGCGGTTGCCAGCGCAGTGATCGGGCAGCGCGAGGCTGATCTGGCCGAAGCCAGGGAAAACTTATCACGTCACATCGTAAAAGCACCGTTCACCGGGGTCGTGACGCGTAAGCAGGCTGAACAGGGTCAATGGTTGAACCCCGGTTCTGCAGCCCTCGAACTCATTGACGCTTCAACAGTTCGAGTCGAGGTAGCGGTGCCCCAACGTTTTGTGGCAGGCATCACCGTAGGCACCCAGGCCAAGGTTCAGGCGGACGCACTGCCCGGACAGATTTTCAACACGCGCGTGGCAGCAGTGATACCCCGAGGACAAAGCAACGCGCGTACAGTGCCTGTGTGGCTGGCGGTAGAAAACAGCAGCGGACAGTTGCTGCCAGGCATGTCAGCAAACGTCACCCTGGGCCTGCAGGCTGAGCAGTCCATGGTGCTGGCGGTTCCCAATGACGCCATTATTCGACGCGCAGATGGCAGCATTCTGGTTTGGCTGGTGCAGGCTGGCGAACCTGATCTGACCGTGAAACCCCTGCCTGTCACTCTGGGTCGATGGGACTCGCAATACAGCGAGGTTGTTGGCACCGGATTGCAGGTTGGCGACCGTGTGGTTGTTCGCGGTAATGAATCGCTGCGCCCGCAACAGGCCGTTTATATCGTCAGTGCACAATCGGTGGGTGGCTGATGCTTCGCGCAGCTATTGAACGCCCGGTAGTTGTCACAGTTGGCATCCTGATTTTATGTCTGCTCGGCGCGCTGGCGGTATTCCAGGTGCCTGTGCAGATGATCCCCGACATCGAGGCCCGCGTCCTCACAGTGGACACCCGCTGGCCGGGCGCCACACCTCAGGACATCGAAAAAGAGATCATTATTGAGCAGGAGGAATACCTGCGGCGCATCCCTGGCCTGGAACGTATCACCTCTCGAGCCAACACCTCCAGCGCCCAGATCGAACTTGAGTTTCCCTTGGGCATCGACATCAACGAAGTGCTCATCCTGGTGAACAACGCACTGTCACAAGTGCCGAGCTATCCCGAAAATGTTGATGAGCCTCGGATCAGCACCAGCTCAGTCTCAGACAATCCGTTTATGTTTTTCAGCGTGCAGCCGTTGCCTGGCAATCCACAGGACATAGATATCCGCACGCAGCAGGATTTTGTCGAAGACTTCGTACGAACACGTCTCGAGCAGGTTGCAGGCGTATCTGACGTGGGCGTTACCGGCGGCGGCGCCGGGCAGATTAAAATCATGGTTGACCCGGCCAAGCTGGCGGAACGCGATATCCGTCTGATTGACGTTCGAGATGCCATTCGACGGCGTAACCGGGACGTATCAGGCGGCGACGTCGACAGCGGCAAGCGACGCTATCTGCTGCGTACGGTAGGACGCTTTGAAACCGTTGACGACATCAGAAACCTGGTCATAGAGCGACGCGGCAACGCGCTGATACGGCTTGCTGATGTTGCCGAAGTCAGTGAAGGTTATGCCGAGATTCGTAATTACGCCTACACCAACAGCGAGCCGATGATCGGCATGCGTATGCGCAAGGAAGTCGGCGCCAACGTTGTCGAAGTCAAAGCCGGTGTCATCAAAGCGGTGGCAGAATTGAATCAAGGTCTGCTTGCAGAGCGCGGACTGGCGCTTCGCCTCACCTCGGATGACGTGGTTTATGTGGTGGAAGCAGTACAGGTTGTCTGGCGCAATCTGCTAATCGGCGCGGCATTTGCAACCGCCGTTATGTTTGCTTTTCTGCGTTCGGGCTCGGCCACTGCAATTGGCGCCCTGGGTATACCCATCTGCACTATCGCAGCGTTCCTTGGCTTGTTAATCACAGGCAGAACCATCAATGTCATCTCTCTGGCAGGTGTGGCTTTTGCCATAGGTATGACCCTGGATAACAATATTGTTGTACTGGAGAATATCTATCGACACCTGGCCCAGGGTAAATCCCGGCTCCAGGCCGCTCTGGATGGCGTGACCGAGGTCTGGCCTGCAGTGCTTGCCTCTACCCTCACCACCGTGTTTGTATTTCTACCCATTGTGTTCATCGAAGATGAAGCGGGTCAGCTCTACTCGGACATCGCCATTGCTATCGCCACATCCATCGTCATGTCTTTGATGGTGGCTACCCTTCTGGTACCAACAACCTGCGGTCGCTATCTGCAAACGCCCCTGCCCAACCCGGCACCTGATCGTCTGCAACGTATAGGCGCAGCTGTGCGGGAAAGAATTGTTGGCACCGTTCAGTGGCTGCTGGTCAGCGTCGCGCGAAGAGTCACGCTGATTATCGGCGCGCTGCTGACTGCCTGCAGCATCATTTTATTCATGACCCCGGCAGCGGAATATTTACCCGAAGGTGAAGAAGCCAAAGTATTCGGCCTGATGTTTGCGCCCCCTGGCTACAACATCGACACCATGCGCCAGGTCTATCGTGAAGTTGACGCCCAGTTCAGCCCTTACTTTGGCGCAGACCCTGAGGATTACAGCAGCGGTAAAAGTGACGTGCCGGCAATCGGCGGCAATGTCAGCTTTGTCAACACCAATCAGGTTTTCTATCTGGTAGAAGCTAAAGATCGGGCACACGCAAACGACCTGGTGGATACCGTCTCAGAAAAGATTGGTGAAGTGCCCGGCCTGCTGGCTTTTGCCAACCGGGGCAGCATCTTCTCCGGCAACTCCGGCGGCACCCGCAGTATCAATGTCGATATCAGCGCTCCGGATCTACCCACCTTGTTTCAGGCCAGCTTTGATGCGTTTGTTAAAGCCAGAGGTCTGTTTGAACGCCCCCAGGTGCGTCCAGATCCGTCCAACCTGACCATGGGCCAACCCATGCTGGAAATCCGACCCAACTGGGAACGGGCAGCAGAGCTGGGTGTTGATCCCGCTGAACTGGGTTACACCGTCTGGGCTTACTCAGACGGTGCTTTTGTTGACGAGTTTTTTCTCGAAGACGAGAAAATTGATATGTTCCTGTATTCCAAAGCCGGCAACATCCTGCACCCGCGAGAAATTGACGGCGTCAGTCTGTATACCGATGCGGGTACCGTGGTGCCACTATCTGCTGTGGCAGAAGTCAGGGAGTCTGTGAACACCGAAACCATCCGACGTGTCGACGGCGAGCGCACGGTAACCTTGAGCATTGTTCCACCCCGCTCGGTACCG
>Ga0180435_10001019_pt1 | contig 29483 bp, 25 predicted proteins | sample SS_ome_3_FD_132467 | JGI IMG/M metagenome (GOLD analysis project Ga0180435, IMG submission 132467) | Hypersaline lake sediment archaeal communities from the Salton Sea, California, USA - SS_3_S_1 metaG | ecosystem: Environmental > Aquatic > Non-marine Saline and Alkaline > Hypersaline >... | reverse complement strand
GCCTTATTGTCGAATTGTCTCCTCCGGCGCCAGATGAAGGAATAGGCCCACGGTTCAGGTTGATTGAAAATCTGGTCCAGGTTTATATGGAGCAGATATCCGAACAAGAGCCCGCAGAATACGTGATTAAAGTCAGAAATATAAGTGGCCGCCGCGAGGAGCAGAGCCCATTCCCATCCGTGAAATAATAAATGGACTTGTTTATATAGGCCCTCGTAAGACGCCCTGAAGAACAAATCAAGTTTAAAATGCCAGCCAAACTCCCTGACATATCCAAAAAGATGATCCATGTCGGTGAATATGCCGGATACGATGCTTGCCAGGGCGAATTCCCATGACTTAAAAACGGCAAATATCCACCATGCGAAAATGAGTGAAACCCCGGCGTGATACTTAACTTTCATGAACCTTACTCCTATCCTGATATGGGAACAACCATACTTGATTATCGACAGAAGTCAACTTATGATACGTATGAGCGGGACCGGAAAAGAGCCGGCATTTGGCACATGGACTCCCTGTAAGACAGCCCGAAGCGTTTCTCCCCTGTTGACAGCTCCGGTACGAATATATAGTAATACTTCTTGCGTATGTTTTCTATCTGTAACCATAGTCCGTTTATCAAACTCCTTGCACTCGGCTCACTGCTGGTATCAATTACCTGCTGCGCAACAGGCGGGCAACCGTCACCAAGCCGGGACTTAAATGCCGCCCCATCTTCTTTCCCCATTTTGGGAACGTGGATGCTCACCGGGGATGACGAATATCCCGGGGGAGACCTCCCCCACGAAACCATCTCCTTTCACAAGGACGGTCAACTTCGGATTGACGGGCTGTCCACATTTTGCGGGACGTATTCCATTTCCGACGATCAAATACATATGGTCGTTCCCATAAACGGTCTCGAAATCGTATACAAAAGGGCATTTACAATCGATAACAACGGGCTTCACCTGGAGAACCCCGGAACAGGCAATGCCCACTACACGCGGGTTGGTGGGAAGTCGGAATATTGTGCGATTTACGAATCATGGAAGATGGTGCGGATGGGATTCTTCAGCATGAAGGCGCCGGGAGAGTGGAAAGCCAAAAATAAAATCTATAGAGAAGCAGGAATACAAGAGCTTCAGCTGTTCAACAGAAATGCCTCCAAAATAATGATCATGATACGAGTGCCGTCCATTCACATTCACAACCCGGATAATTTTTTAAAACAGTCTCTGAACAAGGTTGCAGATAAGGTTTTGGCCCATACCGGCTTTGACCGTTTTCAATTGCAGTGGGCCGGCAAAAAAAGCCTATACGGCATAAGGGGCCGTTCATATACCGGGGAATTGTCCCGGCCGTTTAAAGCGACATTCAACGGCGTGATTAAAACATTATCCCAATCCTATGTGCTTGTCATGACGTTTCACATTTATGACCGGTTGCATGAGCTCGAATACATTGCACAATCCATTTACGCGGATGGGATACCCCTTTCATACGAGCATCCGGTTTATTAGAAGTTGATTTGGAGAATTTCCCTGCACCATTTACATGCAATTCAATTATTGATATGCAGTCAAAATAGAAAACAAGGTTGGTTATGAGAATAACCTCCTGCGTGCTCTGGAGGAAAAATGCCTAAAATAAATCGGCTCACTTTGACAGTTCTATCTGTTTTTACGATTACCTTCCTGGGGTGTGCACGCATTCATAAAGCGCCTTTTTTCGACAGGTGGGATCAAAAATGCCTTAATCTTAATTACCGCCTCCTGGAAGAAAAAAAAGCGCTTAAAGGGGAAACCGTTGTTGCCTTCGGAGACTACACTGCATCAATCGGCGAAAACATCGGCTTTACAGCAACGGCAACCATCGATTTTTCCGGCACCAGCATTAAAGACAGGCGAATAAACCCCGGAAACATTATCTACAAAACCCGGAAAAAGTTAATTAAAGGGATGGCCTATCCTGCTCCTTACAAAAAAATTTCCCCGCACATATATTATATGGACATCGGGGATGTATTCATCACCACTGAAAATTTCAATTCAAAAAACAATTATTTGACCATAAGTGAAGAGGGGTCGATAGTTTCGGACTTAATGTATTGCAGCTGCGGTGCCGACCCTTTTCAGCCCGTGGGTGAATCCTCATGCTATGTGGTCGAAACAGATCTTGCCCCACATCTCGGAAAAAAACTGTTCGAAAAAAAAACAGACACGGTATTGCTATACAGCCATGACGACACCCCCGTGCTGGGTTTTAAACTGGTGTACCGGGGCAAAAAAGGGAAAAATATAGTATTATTGCATAAAGAATATGTGTACGAAGAGGACACCCATCGGTTTCGGGTCTCGCCGGGAAAAGAATTGATATATAACCTGGAAGATACCGATATCATTACTTTTAATAACTATAAAATAACGGTCTTAAGTTCCACGGCCGAGGACATAACCTATCGGGTAGACGAAGATAACATAGATCGCTCCACATATGACTATATTAAGATAACCGAAGACTTTGCACCTCCCCTTTTAACAAAAAACAGGACCCTGTTTTAGGTTCCCTACAGGTTCCAAAACCTTCGGTACCATCCAAACATTCGCGCGTGTCCTGAAAAGAGACATTTTGCTCTTGTATCAACTTTTTGCTATAGTCCCATCTGATGGGGGAATGGATGTGATGGGAAGCATTTGCACATTCATATGCCGGTATTATATTGTTGAAGAATGATGGTATTTACAAAAAACATACGGACAAATGGTTTTTCCCGCCTGTGCTGCATTTTGGTTTTGGCGGTTTTCTTAACAGGACTCTCTGCCTGCGGGGACAGGGACATACACACATCGATCATCATCTCCGGGAGCATAAATGGAGATGCCGTCGACACATATAGCGATAAAGCTGTCATGGTGGCGGTTACAAAGGCATCGGCGTTTGATCGGCCGGCCTCGGACCCTTTGGGGGGTGTCGTAAAATATGTCGCGGTTGACCGAGACCATCCCGCCTTCAGCATTGATCTGTTTGGTACAGGACTAGCTCCGGGAGATGACGTGTATGTCCTGGCATTCATCGATGTGGCCTATTCAGGCGGCATCCCCAGTCCCGATGTCGGTGACATTATAGGCTTTTATACCGATCAGGAAGCCCTGTCACCGGCATTGACCCTGAAGGAAGGGATCAATTCAGGTGTGGATATTACCATAAACAGAGAGGTCTTTTCATTCGATTCATCCATTTCCGGTATGGTAAACGGGGATGAAACCGGTGATCTCACAATTATCGTGTATGCCGGAGAAATGGCGTCATCTGATTTTACCGGCCTTGATGTGGATTGCATCATAGGCTTTGCGAAATATGAAAAAGGAGGCGCCCCCCTTTCCTATTCCATTGATATCCTCCCTTATGGTTATGACATCCCGATTGTCGGTGCATATATCTTTGCATTTCTTGATGTCAATCAAAACAATCTCATGGATGACGGCGACAGGATCGGCTATTTCAGTACCCGGGAGGACAGTCTGCCCTCATCCGTCACAATACAAAGCGGTCATCTGGAAGCGATTGATATTCAATTTTACCTGGATATCAATACACAGGAGACACCCCAGGGAGACGGCTCGCTGTCCGTATCAGGGGACATTACGCTCCCTGATTTTTATACACCCGATAACGGATCCGTCTTCATCATCGTCGCAGATCCCAATTCACTTGAAACCATAAGCAATGACCCCTTAGACGCAGTCAGATATATAAAAAAACTGTCCCCCGATGCCCGGTCATTCACCATTGATCTGCCTGATTCCGGTTTTTCGCCCGGAGAAGATATCATGCTCATCGGGCTGTGGGACAGGAATAATGACGACCTGTTTCCCGATTTGAACTCAGGGGATTATATCGGCTTTTTTTTCAATGAAGACACTTTTTCCGTATCATATACCCTTGGTCCCAGCGGACCGGAAAAGGTTGATATCCATATTAACAGGGAAGTATTTGATTTTTCTGCGGGTCTAACGGGAACCATCACGGCGGATGGCGATGGAGAAATCCTGCTGTTAGCCTATGCCGGGGAAATAAACGCCCTTGATTTCACGGCCCTTGATTTCAATTCAGTCGTGGGGTTTAAACAGTTGTCCCAGGGGTCCCCCTCAACCGACTATTCACTTCCCATCTTTCCTTACGGCTTCAACGTCCCTATAGAGAATGTCTATGTCATTGCGGTGGTTGACAACAACGGCAACGGAAAACCGGATGCCGGCGACGCCATAGGCTTCCATACGGACCAGGGGACGGTGCCCGACCTTGTCACCATATACGAGGGGGTGCAGCCCGATGTCGATATTGACACCTTCGTGGATATTCCTGTTCCATCCGGACAGGATATAAAGATATCCGGAATTATCGACCCCCCCGCAGACTATTTTGCGTCATCAACGCCTATTTTTATTATCGTTGCCGACACAGAAAAAATGGACGATCTTTTTAGCGATCCGCCGGCGTCCATATCTTATTTTGCAAAACTTTCGGAAGGTGAAACCGGGTTCGAGCTTGATCTGTCGGAAACAGGCCTGTCAACGGAAAGCGAGATTGTTCTCATCGCTTTATGGGACAGGGATTATGAAGCAGGGTTCCCGGATATTTCAGAAGGGGATATGGCAGGCTATTATCAAAATAAAACCGCTTTTCGATCAAGTATTGTATTGTCGGAAATAAACAGCGGCATCCCTTCCGGAGACTGGGAGTTCATCGTGAACAGACATGTGTTTGAGCATCATGCGGAAATAGCCTTCAGCCTGGAAGACGGTGGAGGGGTGACGCTAAATACCGGGGACAGGGTCACCCTGATTGCCGTTCAGCAAGACGGAGTGGATGACACCTGGCCCAACCTGGTCACACCGCCATCTTATGACGTTACGGATATGGATTATATTGTCGGTATTGAAACAATACGCGTAGATGAAGAAAACAGCTACTCTTTTAACCTTCTTCCCGCCATATACGAGGGGATCGACATCCCTGAAGACAGCTTTTCCATAAACGATGTCTATATTCTCGCACTGGTGGATGCCAATCTCAATGGGAAACCGGATGAAGGCGAAGACGTCGGGTTCTACTGGCAGCAGTTCCTCCTGTTCAGAATCCCCGCTACCGTCAATATAGCCGACGGGGTCAACACCCTCGACCGGACTGTCCGGTTTCCGGATTAAGTCATTCCCGGCAGACGGATCTTTCGTCTATCACCCCGCTTTTTTAACATGGAACGGCCCCATTTCCTTCAGCTTTTCTTCCATGCCGCTTACAATGGATGAAAATTCAGGCCCCATATTGGAAGCAAGGGTTTCAAAACAAAGCCGTTCCGGATCAATCCCGACTTCAGCCAGCATTCTCTTGGCATCATTCACCCGCCACCTGGCGAAGGCATTTCCTGTTTCTGATTTGCAATTTCCGGTATGGCAGGAAAGAACGAGCACGCCGTCCGCCCCTTCCGTAAATGCCGAAAGGATGTAATCGATATCAATCTTCCCGGCACACGGGACGGTAATCGTTTTCAGGCCTTCGGGCAATTTCATATTAAACGATGTTGCCATCTGTTCTGCTTCAGCAGCTGAGTTGCGGCAGCAGAATGCCACAATTAACGGTGCGCCGGAAGCATTTTCTTCTCTACAGCATTCTTCCAACTGGTCGGCAATGCCGTCATCCTGAAAACCGTTCACCTGAATTGCGTCCTGGGGGCATTCTGACGCACAGGTACCGCACGCCTGGCAGGCGACCGGCGATATGACCGCCTTGTCATCCCAGTAAATCGCTCCATGGGGACAGCACCGGTAGCAGGTCAGGCAAATGGCACATTTCTCCCTGTCCACCACGGCAATTTCAGATGGGACTTCTTTTGTACCGTCTCCAAAAAGGCGCGCAAGTTCAAGCGCGACATTTCCCATATCCGTATATGACTCTGCCATTCCCAGCGCATCCCGTGCCGGACCCACCACATAAACCCCTTCACGGTTGGAGTTGACCGGGAACCTGTGAACATTGTCTTTCTGCAGATAACCCGAAGAGCCGAGATCGATTCTCAACAGTTCAGCCAGGTCTTCATTGATTCCGTCCGTCACGATTTCTTCCTCTATCACAACCGTATCTGCCTCGAGTTCCACTGTCTCACGGAGAACAGGGTCAAAAAAAGATACCGCGTTCTTTTTTCCACCGGCATTGACAGTCGGCATTTCCGTTAACTTATAAAAGGATGCGCCTTTATCCCGTCCTTCTTTATAAAGTCGCTCCAGACCATCACCCGCGACTTTGATATTTCCGATACACACATGGACGGTGCTTCCCCCCATGTCTTCAACGGCAAGAACGCTTTTAAGCACCCGCTTGGTGGTTATCGGATTGCCTTCCTGGGCAAATCCGGCCAGAAACAGAATGCTCTTTCCGGAAAGTGATTCCGCCGCCTTGTCATCGGCATCCGGTCCATACCCGAGCATATTCTCGAGCCGGGTTTGGGTGAGAACGGCATCGCTTAAATCAAGGCCGTATGCTTCATTTAACGGCCGGGTTAAAAAATCCGTTGCCGCGACAACGGCGCCCACGACCAGTTCCTTCTTGTCCCCGTTGGAGGCCAGTTTGACATGGAAATCTCCGGGAACTCCGGCCACACCCGTGATTGTCGTATGGGGCATCACCTCAATCAGGTCGTCTTTTTTTACCTTATCAAGGACCTCATTCACGTTATCCTGCCCGCCTTCATCAATTCCCGCCAGGGGGGGCATTGCCGGTCCGCCGCCCCAGAGCCCGGGCCCACTTTCAACAACAATCGCACGATAGCCTGTTTCTGCTATTTTCGCTGCAGTACCTAAGCCGGTAACACCACCTCCCACGACCAGTACGTCCGTGGAAATCCGGATAACACCATTGCTCTTATGTCCCTCTTCCTTCATTTACCCCCCCTTACATACTTCAACACGTCATTGGCAGCATTTCCGGCGTGGGCTTTTGATGCTGCAATATCTTTAGGGCCTTCAATTGTTCCCGCCACAAAAACCCCGTCACTTGCGGTGAGCGACCTGTCAACGCCCTTATGGCCGGCGACAAATCCGTCGTGATCCAGGATCACATTAAACAGGCGGGCCAGAGTCTCGTTTTCAGGTCCGGGCATGATGCCTATGGACAGAACAACCATGTCATACGCTTCACCAACCGGAATTCCGTCTCCTTCATTCATATACCGTGTTTCCAGGCCATCTTCCTTGTTGGGAAACATATCAACGGGAATGGTGCGGACAAAACGAAGATCGGTTTTTAACTGTTCATAGATAACCGGAAACGCTTTACCGGTGTTCTGAATGTCCATATAAAAAACGGTTATCTCCATTTCCGGATTTTTTTTCTTGATAAGTTCGGCCATTCTTAACGCGTACGGGCAGCAGACTTTCGAACACCAGAGGTTTCCCAGCCTGTCATCCCTGCTTCCCACGCATTGAATAAAGGCCAATTTTTCCGGAGCCTTTCCGTCGGAAGGCCTGATCACCCCCCCTTTTTCCCTGATAATTTTTTCAAGGTCCAGACCGGTCACCACGTTGGCATTTTTTCCATAACCGTAGGTCGGCTTGATGTCAGGGTCAAATGGAGTAAAACCGGTGGCAAGAACAACGGCATCAGCATGGATGGTGTCATCTTTCGCCTTGGATGATAAATTTATGGCGGCTTCGGGGCAGGATGCTTCACATGCGTTGCAGGCATCTTTTTCTCCGGCCTCGGCACACCTTTGTGCATCTATGGCATACAAGGGTGAATTGTTCTTGGAGTAGCTCTTTAAGACAATTCCTCCTTCGCCGCACGCAGCAAAACACTCTCCGCAGTTGGTGCATTTTTCCGGGTCAATATAAACGGGCCCTTTCTTCAGCGTTATCGAGAAGTCACCGTTTTTCTCGACCGCCACCGGAACCGAGTTCAGGTGGACTTGTATCCCCGGCGCCCCTACAACATGTTTAAGCATTGCCTCCACGGTGCATGCACCGCATTGACGGCATTCTTCCACCGCCTTGCAGCAATACTGGATGGCATGCCCGCCGAGAAAACCTGTTTTTTCCACAAGATCCACATGAATACCTGATGATGCAAGCTCCCATGCTGCTGTGAGGCCGGCAATTCCCCCACCGATAACAGTAACTTTTTTTTCTGTTTCCAATTTGAAGACTCCTATTTATACCGTGGGCCGGGGTAGCATACCCGCTCGTTCCGCGATTTCAGGGACTTTGTGCTCCCATTCGATGGCCATTAGGTGAACACCCGCTATTCCTTTTGTTTCCTTGAATTCCTGAATCTGTTCACAGGCGATTTGAATACCTTCATCGGCCTGCTTCTTTTTATCCACTCCCTGAAGTCGCTTTATTATTTCATCCGGAACATCCATTCCGGGGACTTTGGCTTTCATGTATTTTGCCATACCAAGGCTTTTCATCGGCGTAACACCGGCCAGGATATAGGTGTTTTCGGTCAACCCCATGTCATTGGCCTGTTTCACCCACTCTCTCATTCTCTGCATGTTGAAGACGCACTGGGTCTGAATAAAATCAGCTCCGGCCTTCACCTTTTTTGCAAGACGATATACACGCCATTCAAAAGGTTCCGCAAATGGATTTGCCGCCGCACCGATAAACAGTTTTGGCGGCTCATCAATGTCTGCGCCCCCTAAAAACTTTCCCTCGTCTCTCATCTTTTTTACCATGCCGATAAGCTGTATGGAGTCGATATCGTATACTCCCTTGGATTGCGGATGATCTCCGAATTGTTGATGGTCACCTGAAAGGCAGAGGATATTTCTTATTCCCAACGCGTAAGCTCCCAGAATATCCGCCTGCATGGCCAATCGATTTCTGTCTCGGCATACCATCTGGTAGTTCGGCTCAAGCCCTTCTTCAATGGCAATAATGGAGGCAGCCCAGCTTGACATTCGAACAACTGCCGTCTGGTTGTCGGTGATATTCACCGTGTCCACCATCCCCTTCAGCGGCTCCGCTTTTTCACGTACCGCGTTAATGTTGCTGCCACGGGGTGGGCCCAGCTCTCCGGTAAAGGCAAAATGCCCGGCTTTAAGAATTTTTTCGACATTGCTTCCCGACTTCATTTTTTAGGTCCCTCTTTTATTTCAGGTTTGTTTAATCCTGCAATTCCCTATTATTTTCTTTTCCTGTCTGAGGCTGCGGCTTTATACTCAGGCGATGTTTTTTTCTTTGTATCCCGGCTGTATGACCGTTCTGGGCGTCTGGTTTCTCCAGTCATTTGTGGGGCATATGTCAAGTATCTGTTCCAGCCGGCCCTGCTTGGCCAAACGCTCATGGATCAGGTACCAGGCGCAGGGTTGGTCTTGATTGATCTCACAACTTCCCTGGTTGGTTCCCCCGCACGGGCCATTAAACAATCCCTTGGCGCACATGGTAACCGGGCAGACCCCTCCCGTCATTCCAAGAACACAACTGCCGCAGGCCCGGCATTTTTCTTCATAAATCCCCACATCCTGGTTAACACCGATGAACGTAGTGTCTACAGCCGGAAGAACCGGGGTCTCCGGAAAACGTTCGGAAAGAAACTGTATTCCGGCGCCGCATGCCATTGAGATCAATGCATCATAATGTTCCACCACATCATCCAGCTCCGCCAAAAATTCACGGTCGCACTGCCTCTGCAGCGTCGCGGCATCAACCTGAACAGGGTTGCCGTCGACTTTCCGTGCGAGCTTCAGCTCGTTGTTCAAAACACCCACTTCTTTTTCGCCACCCGCCAGGCACACGGCAACACATGTCGCACATCCCACGGTCAGAATCCTGTTATACCCTGACACCATGCCCTTTATCTCTTCAAATGGCTTTCTCTCAGCGACAATCATCATGCCTCCTAAAAATAAACAAAAATTAACCACAAACCAAGATGGTGATTAAAAAACCAAACGAGTTACATCTCATAATTGCTATAAAAAAGTCAAGTTGAAAATACGTTGAAGCCTTTCCTCTCTTGATTTTTTATCAGGCTTAATATATTTATTTGAGCTTCTTGTTAAAAAATTCATTGGAGAACACCATGGCAGACGATATAAAAAAAGAAAACGGCTACAGGAAAATTATAATTATTTCTAATGATTATAGAATGCTCTATGCCAGCTCCCACGCGGTAAAAGACGGCAATACCGACATACTGGGGAAAAAATGCTATAAAGCGCTCTTCGACCGAGACACACCCTGCGATTATTGCCTGGCGGATCAGGTTATAAAAACACAGAAGCCGGCCCTGATGCGCCGTAATATCACTTCCAATGCGAAGGATTCGGAAAAAGGGTCATGTGTATACACCTACCCGATTCTTTCCGGTGATAGGACCGACGCCCTTCTTATGCTGGACATTGACCTTCCCGCAATGGAAAAAATGGAGGAAAAACTCCAGCGCTCCAACGCTTTTTTGAAAAATCTTATTCTCAGTTCAGTGGACGCCGTCCTTGCCGCGGACATGACCGGTAAAATCCTGATTTTTAACGATGCCGCCGCGGAAGTCAGCGGCTATACCATTGAAGAAGCGCTCACCACATTAAATATCCGCGATGTCTATCCCGGTGAAGGCGCAAAAGATATCATGCGGAAACTGAGGGATACAAAACACGGCGGAAAAGGAAAGCTGAAGTCCTACAAGGTGGATGTTCTCAGGAAAGACGGGGAAATCATTCCCATATTGCTGAACGCCGCCATCGTCTATGAAGGCGATCACGAAGTCGCCTCCATAGGTTTTTTCCACGATCTCCGTGAAGAGATGAAAATGGAAGAGGAGTTGAAGAATACCCAGGTACAGCTTGTACAGGCTGAAAAAATGGCATCACTGGGTAAACTGGCCGCCGGTGTCGCCCACCAGCTGAACAATCCATTAGGAGGCATTACACTTTTTGCCCAGTTGATCATGGAGGAATATCAGCTTGAGGACGGAGCCAGGGAGGATTTATCCAGAATAATAAAAGATGCTCAACGATGCCGGGATACCGTAAAAGAGCTGCTTGAGTTCGCCAGGCAAACTAAAATGGAGAAAAAACCGCTGGACATCAACCAGACAATTTCCAGAACACTTTTTCTTCTCGGCAACCAGACCCTTTTTCACAATATCGAAATAAAAAAGGATTTTGACCCGTCCCTGCCCAGTATTCCCGCTGACATACAGCAGATAAACCATGTTATCATGAATATAATTTTGAATGCCGCCCAGGCTATGAACGGCAAGGGGGAGCTATTGGTTAAAACCGGCCTTACACCTGAAAACGGCACCGTCTTTATGGAAGTGGCGGATACGGGCCCGGGCATACCGGAGAATATTATTGATCGTATTTTCGAGCCCTTTTATACTACGAAGGAAGAAGGAAAAGGAACGGGGCTTGGCTTGAGCCTGGTTTATGGAATTGTTCAGGATCATAACGGCAGTGTAACGGCCGCGAATCGACCTGAAAAAGGCGCTGTGTTCAGGGTGGAGCTTCCTCTAAAGCAGCCGGAAAACGGAGGTAGTGAACTTGACTGATACAAAAAATATGAATGTACTGGTCGTTGATGATGAGAAAGACATCCGGGAAGGCTGTGAGCGGATTTTAACCCGCATGGATTTTAATGTGCTGACCGCCAAAAAGGGAGAAGACGCATTAAAAATCATTGACAGCGAGTCTGTGGAGATTACCCTTCTGGACCTTAAAATGCCCGGCATGGACGGCATGGAGGTGTTACAAAAAATAAGGGAAAAGAATACGGATATTCTCGTTATCGTCATCACCGGTTTTGCAACGGTTGAATCCGCTATTGAAGCCATGAAGCAAGGGGCCTATGATTTTATCCCGAAACCCTTCGAGCCGGCCCAGTTGCGAATTGTTGTCGGACGCGCCAGGGATAACATCCGTCTCCATCAGGAAACGGAAAAGCTGGAAGCAGAGAGGAGGAGAACGCTTGCGGATCTCGGAACCGAAAAAAGCCGTATCCGGACCATCATTGAGTCCCTGCCGAACGGTGTTCTGGTTACCAATACCCTCGGCCAGGTCGTGCTCATGAATCCCGCATGTTTCCATCATCTTGACGTTCCGATGGACCACGGCACCGGGGATATGATCGGAACCTATGTTTCCGAAAAGGAATTGTGCGATATTATCATGGACATATCCACCGGAAAATATGCCCCTGACGATGATATACCCACCTACGAGTTTGCCACGTCCGATGACAAGTTTCTGATGGCCAGGGGACGGCCGGTTCTTAGCAGGAAAAATGAGTGCCTGGGGGCCGTCATTAACTTTATGGACATCACGGCCATAAAGCTGCTTGACCGATTGAAATCGGAGTTCGTGGCAAAAGTATCCCATGAATTGCGATCACCGCTTTCCACCATCCATGAACAATTGGCGGTGGTGCTGAGAGATGTGGCGGAAGAAGAGAGCTTCAAGGATCATGAAATCCTTTCCAGGGCCAAGGAAAAAACCCAGAACCTTATTGCCCTCATCGGAGACATGCTGGATCTTTCACGAATCGAAGCCGGTAATGTCGGTTATGAAACGAAACAGGTCCGGCTTGAGGAACTGCTGGAAAGCATTGTCGTCTTCATGAGGGATAAAACGACAAATAAAAACCAGTCGTTAATATTAAACAAACCGGACACGGCTTTACCCTGCGTTACCGCAGATCCCATGGCCATTGAAAGCATTTTCGGCAATTTGATCACCAATGCAACAAATTATACACCTGCCGGAGGAACCATCACCGTGACCGTGGAAAAGGTGGACAATGGAATAAAAACAGCTGTTTCGGATACCGGGTTTGGAATAGACGAGAAGCATCTCGACAGTATTTTTGAACGATTTTATCGTGTTAAAGATGACAACACCCGGTACATCACAGGAACAGGGCTTGGGCTCCCCATTGTTAAAGGTCTTGTGGAGCGACTGAAAGGGAGCATTGAAGTGGAAAGTCAAAAAGGGAAGGGCAGCACGTTTACCGTATTTCTCCCCACAGAAAAAAGTTAAAGCGAACCCCGTAGCGGCGGGATTCGCTTCAAATGCTTTTTTAAAGCAAGGACTTTATACTCTTTACAACTTCTTTAACCGCATCCGGCCCCTTGGGTACATAATCATCCGCTTCCATACTCATTCCATCATAGTGGGAGTACCGTGTGGATGAAACATGTGATGCCACGGCCGTCAGCATGACAACCGGAATATCCTCATACGTCGCATCGGCTTTCAACTCCGCGCACATCTTGTACCCGTCCTTTTCAGGCATCATAACATCCAAAGCAATGGCATGGGGCGGGTTCTCTTTTACTTTTGCCAATCCTTCAACCCCATTGTATGCGACATCGACCTCAAAACCTTCATCTTCTAAGGCTTTTTTCATTATTTCCACGAAATCAGGTTCATCATCTACAACAAGTATCCTTTTTTTATCGCTCATAGTTTCTCCTTTCCATGAAACGCTCGATGCACCGGGTATAATACAGTGCGCACGATCTTCTTAACGCGTATATAAACGTGAAATGAACTGTTGTCAATATTACAGGGCACGGGTTGCTGCAATAATTTTCGGATTAAACGGCTTATACACCCATTCCGCCCAGTATCTCAGGTAATCGGGCCTCCCAGCCCATCGTGGAGATCATCACACCGCCAAACCCCTCCTGCTTAATGGATTTTACCATCTCTTTGGCAATCAGTATGCACTCATGAACCTTGTCGCCGGCTTTCTGAATCCTTTTAATCAACTCATCGGGAATATTAATATGGTCCATGCTTCTGGCCATGTACCGCGCCATACCAACCGATTTTAGAAGCAGAACCGTGGGGATGATGCTGGCATTGCCGGTATCGGTATGTTTTAAGAAAGACGTCAAATCATTAATATCAAATAATGGAGGAGTTATAAAAAAGCCGACACCTGACTCGATCTTCTCTTTCATTAGCAGAAGTTCTTTTTCAAGAGCCTCCCCTTTTGCTCCGGTATTAAGGGTTGCTCCGGTAAAAAATTCAGGGGCGCCTAACAGTTCAATACCTGCCATGTCCTTGCCATTCTGGAGTGTTTTGATTCCTTTCAGCATCTCGCTGATTGTAATATCATACACGGCTTTTGCCTGATGGTGATCACCGTAATTAGGCTCTTCACCGGTCACTGCCATAATATTATGAATCCCGCACCCATAAGCGGCAAGAAGATCGGCCTGAAGAGCAAGCCGGTTTCTATCCCTGCAGCTTATCTGCATCACCGTCTCCATACCCTTTCCCTGCAGAATCATCGCCCCGCCAAGTGCGCTCATTCTCATCACCGCATTGCTCATCTCGGGAACAACAAATGCGTCGACCGCACCCTTCACTTTTGATGCTCCCGATACCATACCGGAAACATCTACGCCTTTTGGCGGTTCCATCTCAGTAAGTATGGCGAATTCTCCGGAAGCCAGTTTGTCCTTTAAGCGCATATATACCTCCATCAAAGTTGAAACAAACGAACCAGTTCAGTTTTCCATCTCTTGATAGCGCATAGGCTTTTTTTGTCAACTTATTTTTTTTTAAGGAACTTAACCCGATTTTTTGGTCCAAAAAACGATCCGAAGGCGTCGTCGATCACTCATATGACGGAAAAATACCCTGGGATCTGCAAATACTCCTTGCAAGAGCGATCATGCTTGGAATATCGATTCCAAACGGGCAATAGCAGCGTGTGCACAAGACACATCGCTCCCAGATGTTGATTTTTATTTCTTCAAGCTCACCCGGACTCACCCGGCCTTTTTTCTTGTACAGTATGCCAAGGGAATTGATAAATTTATATGACGGCGAGTACTTAGGGTTATTATCGTTGAGGTTGAATAAAAAACAACTCTCCGCACACAGGCTGCATCGGGCACAAACACCCATGGAGAGTTTCATCTTTTTTTTATGTTTATCCAGCATTCGCCGGATCTGTTTTGAATTTACCGCCGTCTGCGACTGATCGGTCATTTCTCCCCTCTAATCCATGGGCGGGCTACCACTGCCATGCCCGGTTACCTTTTCCAATTGTGTGCTGACCGATGATCATAAAGCGCGCCACGAAGAAGAAAACCATGTGGAATATCTTTGTAAACGGTGCGGCCGCAAGCATCAGCTCTCCCGAGAGCATGTGAAGAACGATCATAACCCTGTAGTCGTATATCTGGTAGTAAGCCAGCAAACCGGTGAGGAAAGGCAGTGTCGTGATGGTTAAAACAACATAGTCACCGAATGATGTGATCATTCTGACCCGTGCGCTGAATATCCTCCTTGCCAGAAAGTAGAACGCGCATAAAAGAAACAGTATGGTCATTATTGTTGTCGTCTGCACTGAAAATGAAAATAAGCTCACGCCCATAAATCTTGCGATCATTATATTGTGGGCCAGCAGAAACAGCGGGGTGGCAAAAAGGCAGACATGGAAAATCAGGCTTATGGATATCGTCAGCGGATTTTTTGCGAGCACGGTGTGCCTCATGGAGGCCAACGCCCTATGCATGACATTCCGAGTATCCGCTGCCGTAACTTTGTTCCTGATATGTCCGGCGGGAAAGGTTGTATCGGGTTGTACCTTCCTTGTAAGAGACATGAACTTGACGGTACGGACCACCGTTCCTAAAAAAAAAACAGAAAACGAGATCTTCGCCAAAGTTCCGCTGGCGAGGTTATACATGAGGTCATTTGTTAAAATATAGTGTAAATCCAAACCATCCCCTATTTCACATATAAATCCTGGACAACGATCCTTTTCACCTGGTTCTTCCATTGCATCGGCGCCTGTAAATTCATGATATCCTCCAGCCGGTCCTGCTTTTTAAGCCGGTTGTATATGTCATTCCATGCACAGGGAATATCATCACTGATTTCACAGGAACCATTATTTGTACCGCCGCAAGGACCGTTGAACAATCCTTTTGCACATGCCGTTACCGGACAAATACCGCCGGTATATGCCAGGACGCACTCACCGCAGGCCCTGCACCTTTCTTCGGAAACACCAATCGTCCTGTCGACGCCGATGGCCAATGTATCAATGGCCGGAAAAACCGGAATACCCGGGAATCGTTCGGCCGTATACTGGGCCCCTGCACCGCATGCCATGGATAGAACCGCATCATATTGTTTTACGATATCATCCATCTCCGAAAGCATCTGCATGTTGCATTGCCGTTCTATTGTCAAACCGCCTATGGTTTTCGGCGCTCCCTCTTTTTTAAATTCGGATCTCAGTTCCGCCGATAGCAGTTCAACTTCTTTCTGGCCGCCTGCCAGGCATACCGACACACATCCTCCACAGCCGGTGATTAAAATCCGATTATACTTGGAAACGACCGCCTTGATTTCCTCCAACGGTTTTCTTTTCCCTTTTACCAAAATAGCTTCCTTTAATTAAAATATATGTTATCCATTTCTTTCATTTGGCAGACCATCATTCCCTTTTCCTGACATGGCACTCACCGCAAAGTGTGGGCAAGGAAGACCCGTCACGGTCATTTTGCTTTTCATGGCATCCTATGCACTGCCCGTGAAACGCCTCTCTGAGACCTGTTTCCGCTTTCGAGTGATGGCACGTGTGGCAGTAGATATCCCGATTGTCCTCATGAAGTTCAGACTCATCCAGCACGTTGATGCCGTTTTCATAACGGTGATGGCAGGCCAGGCATTCGCAACATTCCATATGCATGTCATGGAGCTCGTAAAGAAAATTAACCGGTGGCCGCCGTCTATGCCCGAACCCATTTTTCATATTGCCGGCATACACACAAGTAAAAGATAAAAATGTAGTGATGAAACATATGTTCAATAGACAGAATAGCAGGGTTACCCGAGTCGTCGGCCGCTTGATCCTTTCACTCATTTTTAATGGTTCTCCTTTTCATAAACATTCTGTCACCATTACTTTCGCAAAAAAACCAATCTTATTTCAGACCATAAACCTCTTACAAATGTCAAGTTAATATTCCGGCTCTTATGGCAATCATCAATTGCTTGCCTTAAGGTGTCGGCAGGATCGTGGGCGGCGGGATATAGACTGCGGCGCAGCCGTTTTTCAGAGTCAGGGGAGATAACAAATGGCGCTACTGATTATAAACTGACCGGCGGCCTTTCAAGTTTTTATCATCCACCGGCCTGAAGATGGGTCAAGTGTAATATTTTCTGCAATAAAAGGATGAACAAAATCCGCCGTCTTGGCTCTATCCGCCTTTATGGAGTTCATCCAGTCGACCATTACTTTAAAAAGATTTTCATCGCCTTTAGCTGCGCGAAAAGATCCGTTTTCATCGGCCAAATACATCCATTCATCGGTTTTTCTCAACCAGAGATATTCACAGCCATTGTTTGATGCCATGGTAATTTTCCTACCCGTCGTAGGATAAAATTTCGTCCAGAATTCCTGTAGTTTCATCGAGTATGTCCTTTACCTGCGGAAACCCATTTAAAATCATTATCTTTTTGGAAAAAAGCCCGATGTCAACAAACCGGCCTTTGCCATTCTGAATGTTACGGCGGTTGCAAGGCAGCCCAGTCCGTATTTAATACTTCGAACCAGGTTGATGGAAGATGCCTCCGGAAAATATTTGGTGGGGCAACTGACCTCTGCCACGGTATAACCAAACCAGACCACCTGTGCAAGCATCTGGTTGTCAAACACAAAATCGTCAGAATTGACCTCAATGGGCAACTGCTCAAGCAAACGTCTCGAAAACGCGCGATAACCGGTATGGTATTCGGACAATTTTGCCTTTAAAAGCATATTTTCGGTAAGCGTGAGGAAGCGATTCGCGATATACTTCCATATCGGCATTCCGCCCTTTAATGCATATCCCCCTAAAATTCGGGAACCCAGCACGCAATCATAAAGCCCGTTTCCTATCATGGACGCCATTGCGGGAATCAGCTTGGGTGTGTACTGATAGTCGGGATGCACCATGATAATGATATCGCCCCCATTTTCCAGGGCTAACTTATAACAGGATTTTTGATTTCCGCCATATCCGAGATTTGTTGCATGCTGATGAACCAAGGTATGGGGAAGCCGGTTCGCAATGGATACCGTCCGGTCGCTGCTTCTGTCGTCGACAACAATCACAAGATCGACAATTCCCTGGGCCATGACCTCGTCGTATGTCTTTTTAATTGTCCGGGCTGCATTATAAGCAGGCATCACGACAATTACTTTCTGGTTGTTGTACATGGTTCTCCCCTACAACCTCATTTCAGGTTTTCGTTCTTTTTGTGTGTATCAGAGCCCATGCGCTTTTTCAAGAGTGCTGACGCTCAAAAAAGGACACCTCTCCTGAAATTCTGTTCAACACATCTTTCTTTATAATCGTATAGATAAAGGTTGCAAAAACAATAGCGAAGAAAACCAGGGAAGCTTTCTTGATGGCGATGATAAAGAAAATAAAGATGAGAGAGTTAAAGAAAATAACAAGCCAGCAGGCAAGCTTCATCCTTTTTACGGACGTATTTATTAAAGACCGCGCAAAGAGCTCGGGAAATTTTTCGGGAAACCTGAGACCGGAAACCGCGACAACCGTTATGGCCAGTATCAACCCCAGGTTCAGCATTGAGCCGAAAAACATCAAGTCCGAAATCATGATCAGGGAAATGACGCTGATGACAAAGGGTATGGTCAGCGCCCAGTGGGGCGTCCCCCAGCGGCTGTTTACCCTTCCCATGAATGACGGCAGTATTTTCTCCGAGGAGACGACCATCAATCCCCGGGAAATAATTGAATAAATAACATTGATGGTGGTGGCGCATGCCACCAGGGCGCCGCAGACAACAAAATATGCCAGCATCTTTGGCCCCATGAAGTTTTCAGCTACGGCAATGAGGGATTTTCCCTCCAGCGCCTTCCAGTTCACCGCCCCCACAGTAATGGTGAGAATAAGCAGATAAAACACGACGACAATGATCATTCCCGTTAATAATGCCTTTGGAAAGACTTTATTGGCCTGCACCACTTCTCCGCCAAGATCCACAACAAAAAATCCGCCTGCACAGAATGTGTACAAAAGCCCCGAAGCGGCTATCAGTCCGCCGACACCTTTGGGAAATGGTGTTTCGAAGTTTTCCATCCGTATCTCGCCGATGCCCATAATGATATACAGCACCAGGGCCGACATGAGGAGCAGAAAGAGAATAATCTGAACCCTGGCGGTCTGTTGGACACCAATGAGATTAATGAGATAAAAAACAGTCAGTGTAAAAATACCCGAGACCAGGGGATTAATGGGCGCAATCTTTGCCAGGTACTTCCCGACGGCAAGGGCAAAAAGGGGTTGAGCTCCAATGGCAATGCAGATGGCCAGAGTCATCATGGACACCACCGCCACCTTGGGGCTGACCATCTGGGCATACCGGTAAGTGGCGCTGGTGGTTGGAACCGCCGATGTCAAAACGCTGTAAGGAAGCAATGCCAGTAAGGCCGGGACAGATGATATCAGCATGGCCAGCGGAAGAGAAGGACCTGTTAGAAACGCTGCTTTACTGGTCAGGGCAAACAGCGCCCCGCCGATATTCAGGCCCACACACATAGCCAACAGTCCGATAAACCCAACCCTCTTTTTTAGTTTGTTTTCATCATTTCCTGAAACCATGCGAGTCCTCCCTGGTATGTTATGTGGATGCGTCTTTTAACCGCTTCATCGTTTCCTCGTCCGGAGGTCTGACTCCGCGCATCGGATATGGTTTACCCAGCTTATGGTATTTGGATTCACCGAATTGATGATAAGGAAGAAGCTCATAATTCGATGGTTTTCCAGTGCTTTTTATGAATTGACGAATAGCTTTAACGTCCGGCACCGAATCATTGACTCCGGGTATGATGGGAGTCCGGACCGTGATGTTCAAATCAGGAAACACCCTGCAAAGCTTTTTGTAATTCTCCAGTATGGGCTCACTGTCAACCCCTGTCACTTCTTTATGTTTTAAAGGGTCCATACTTTTAATATCAAAAAAAAGCTGGTCCACATATGAAACAGCCGACTCAATCACATCCCAGCTGCAAAGTCCGGAGGTCTCCATGGCTGTATTCAGGCCCCGGCGTTTGGCTGTTTTGAGGACTTCATAGGCAAACTCGGGCTGGGATAGGGGCTCTCCGCCGGAAAGAGTAATCCCGCCGCCGGACCTGACATAAAACCGCCCGTCCTCTTCAACAGCTTTTATGACATCGTCCACAGACATAACCATGCCTGTCATCTCCAGGGCCTTTGAAGGACAGGCATCCGCACACTTACCGCAACTGTCGCAATGGTTGCGCAGAACCTTTATCATTTGGTTTTCATCCTCTTCGAGAGCATGCTTCGTGCACACGTCTTTGCACATCGTGCATTCCGCTGTTCCAATGCATTTTTCCACGTTGTAGGCAAGCTCCGGCAGGAAGGATTGGCCTTCAGGATTCGAGCACCAGATGCAAGACAGCGGGCAGCCTTTTAAAAAAACAAGTGTTCGAATCCCTTCGCCGTCATGAAGCGAGAATTTTTGAATGTTGAAGACAAGACCTTTATTTTGATGTGAAGTAAAGGTCATGACGTCAAAAACTGTGCGCGGTCCTTTTAATTATTTCGTTTTGAAGCCCCGGGGTCAAGTCGACAAAATACGCGCTGTAACCCGCCACCCGCACCAGCAGGTTTTTATACTTTTCCGGATCTTTCTGTGCCGCGATTAACGTCTCTTTATTGATGATGTTAAACTGCACATGCCACATCTTCATATCACAAATAGTTCGTAAAAGTGACATTAACTTCCTCGTGCCCTCTTCACCCGCCACGGCAGCGGGTGTCAGCTTCATATTCAAAAGCCGCGCTGCTCTTTCTTTATATGCGGTGCACTTGGTATTGGCAATTGACGTCAACGTCGCTGTCGGTCCCTTTGTATCCACACCCTGGGACGGGCTTATACTTTCCGACAGGGGCTCAAACGCCTTCCGCCCGTCCGGTGTTGCTCCAACGACCATACCCAGCGGCACATGGGAGGTTATGGAGACATATCGTACATCCAGTTCACCGCCAAACGCCGTGGTGTGATTATGGGCCATATGTGCAAACAGTTCTTCGATATCATGGCCTATTGAATCCGCATAGGGGTCATTGTTTCCATACTTCGGCGCATTCAAACACATTTGCCTGATGGCCTCTTTGCCTTCGAAATTGGCGTCCATGGCCGAAAGAAGCTCGTCCATAGTTATTTTTTTGTCATCGAACACCAGTTTTTTGATGGCGGCAAGGGAGTCAATCAGGGTACCGAAACCCATGATATCAAAAAACCCCAGATAAACCGCGTCGGTTATGGGACCCGAATGGATGTCCTTGCAGTCGTTCATGCACAGATCGTGGAGCATGGAAAACATTGGTGATGCGATATGGTTTGATTTCAGGGTATCGGCAACATGCTGGTGGATAAATGTATGCCTCATTATGTTTTTTGCCTGGATGCAGAATGCATTCCATACATCATCAAAGGAAGCGAACGTTCTTGGATCACCGGTGCCGACGCCGACGCTATCATTGTTATATGCCTTTAGTTTGCCGTCATACAGGGCCATTTCAAGAATCGCACCTAAATTAATCCATGCACACCCTGTGGCCACCGCGTCCCTGTTGAGCATTTTCACTTCCGTGCACCCGACAATGCAGTAGTCATTTGCTTCTTTAAAATCCGCGCCTTTTGCAAGGAGGGAAGGGATGATCTCTTCATCAAAAAAGACCTTGGGAAAACCCGTTCCTTCCTTGATGGTTTCACTGATTGCATATAGAAATGAATCCGGTGTCCCGGAATGCACCCGTGCCGACAGATCCGGGTAATTTAAGGGGAACTCTCTTTTTGACTTCAGCATCAGGTAGGACAATTCGTTTGTTGCATCCTTCCCGTCTTTTGTCTGGCCGCCGATGGTGGTTGCTTCCCAGTGCGCGTAACCATCCGTATAGGAAAATTTTCCGGGCTGAAAATAAATTTCCGTGTTTTTCGCCATTCCGAGCCACAGGGATTCGAGCAGCATGAGAGCTTCGTCTTCGGTTATCCGTCCGTCATCCGTGTCCTTTTTGTAAAACGGGTACAGGTACTGATCAATTCTTCCGTTGCTCACCGCACCGCCGATGCATTGTTCAAGACGGGAAACGGTCTGGATGAACCATTGGGATTGAACCGCCTCGTGAAATGTTTCTGCCGGACGCTCCGGAACCCTTTCACAGATTTCGGCTATTTCAAGGAGTTCATTTTGCCTTTGCGTATTTGTTTCGTCTTTTGCCATGGAACGGGCCAGGCTCGCATAGCGGTTTGCAAATAAGATTATTGCATCGCAAACCATCACCACCGAGTCAAGGAACGGTTTTTTCTCCAGGTAGTTCTTGGTATCCATGGGGTCTATAAGCGCTATCCTCTCCTCGGCTTCCTTTTTGATGGAAGCGACGCCGCTCTGCAGTACCTTTTCGTAGTCATGGGCCCATGCCAGCATGGACCTGGCCGTTGCCGTCGGAGTAACCACCAGCACCCTGGAAATCAGGGATCGCGTGTCATCCGGCAGCGCCTGCATCACCGCATTATTATATTGTTTATCCGTCCAGTAGGGAATGACCTCCTCTTTTAATACCGCCACATCTTCTTCGGTGATAACAAGTTGCTCTCCGGGTTCACTTGGTTTGAGTTCATCGGTGTTGGTGACAAACGCACTTTGAAGTTCGGGATACACCACAACATACCTCCCGGGAGGGCCGGCGCTTCCCACCACCATCTCGTTTTCTCCAATGTGTATGGGAATGTGTGTGAGCATATGTGACATCGCCTTGGCCCACCTTAAGACCATGGGTTGTCCCTCTGTATCCTTCATGGATTCTGTCAGCAGCCGGGCCCTCTCCACATTCAGTCGAATGGGTTTTTCTCTGAAGCCCTCAAGCATTTTCTGAATTCTGGCGCGTTTTGTTTTATCAAAACCGCCGCCCACCAGCCCGATGGGTTCGCCTTGTTCTATTCTTTGCTCTTGGGGGGAAAACATCTTCTCCGGGGTTGTCTCACTGGTCTGCAACATAACGGGTTCTCCTGTTTAAATTTAGTTTGTCTTACGTTGCGAAAAGATCCGGGTATCCGCTTTATGAGCTGAGGCATTATTCGCTTTTCAATCTAGTCCATTTCTATAATCAAAGGAAACCGGTTGTCAAGATTTTTTTAAATTTGAGCTCACATTCAATTTGACACCGGCCCCCATCTGCGATATTAATAGGAACACCACTGAATTTTAAAGAAAAAGGAAGATCTCAAGATTGAGAAACTCAAATGGAAAACCCGCCGGACCGCGCATTAAAAAGCCGGTTCAGAAACGGTCCATCGAAACCAGAAACAACATCATCAATACTGCAAAAGACCTGTTCTCCGAACTGGGGTTTGACGCGACAACCACCAATCTTATCGCCCGCCGTTCCGGTCTTTCCATCGGAAGTGTGTACGCCCATTTCACCAACAAGCTGGAAATTTTTCATACCATTCTTGAAGATTTTTCAAAAGACGTGTTCGACTATCTTAAAGAAAGTATCCAAAAAATAATAGAAGACCGAAACAACCTCAACGAAGCCATTGACCTGTTGGTCCACGGACTTTTTAACGCCCATAAGCTGAATGGCCATCTGAATGCTGAAATGGATAAATTTATCCTGATGGATTCAAAGGCAGGGAAGATTCGGGCTGAATGGGAGGCTAAAACCAACCGGGAAATTCTTAACCTTATCAATCATTTCAGCAATGACATCAGCATAAAGGACAAACATGCGGCCGTGACGGTCATCCACCGGTCCATCCACGAAGTCTTCCAGTATCTTTACAAAAACAGGAACCGTTTGGATGAAAAGGCGGTCCTGGATGAATTCGTCACCATGCTTCAAAAATATGTTGCCTGAGCCGGATTGTCAGCCTGCCTGTCAATGCCCGTGAGCTGTTTTGCGTAATCCATTCGTTTTTTAAGATCATACATTCGCCGCACAACCACCTGGTTGGTTGCCGGAGATCCGGCGGCATTGATTGTAAATCCGAGTATTGTCCCTGTTGTCCTCGAGGCGGCAAGGTCCTGCACAAGATTCAGCGCCCTCAATCGTTCTTCGGTTGTATACCCCGAACTTCCCCTCAGTGCCACCTCGATATATTTTCTCAGCTCGGGGTTATTCCAGTCCGCTTCCGTCGGCATGGTGGTGATAAGGCCGCCCGCAATATCATGAAGATGTTCCAGGTGCTTGCCTATGGTGGACCGAATGGTGTTCAGCCCGGAATTGACAATCAGCAGATCCGGCAGCCAGACCCCGCTGGGGTGTTTCCTTGCATTAACCGCCGCCCCCAGCGAACACCCATAACCGGTTTCTCCGGTCATCACCATCTCGGTTATTTTGTTTCTGATATGTGAAATGCTCATTCCCAACCCATTCACTTCCGCCGCCAACGCCGCTGCGCCGGCAAACAGGTCGCAATGCCCGGCGCTGCAGGCGCATTTGGATTGGCGATGAAGTGACGCAAAATAAAACGGCAGGTTGACTGCGTGCTCCCACTCACCGCACATGAAAATATGTTCCTCGGGAACGAATACGTTGTCAAAGATGGTCAGGGCTTCCACACCAAGAAATCGGGAACTTAAGGGGCTCTCCATGGAAACGTCCCCGGCCGGTCCCGGGGACGGCCGAGCAATCATCTTTAGACCTTTTGCATCGATGGGAAGTGCAAATGACACGGCAAAGTCCCTGTCCTTTTCGGAAAGCGCCCGGCAGGGCACCACAACGACATGATGCGCTCCCGGCCCTAATGTGGTATGCAGTTTTGCTCCACTCACCACGATTCCGTCCGGTTTCCTTTCAACGATTCTGAGGTCCGGGGGCGTCGGCTGCTTCGAAGGAGGCAGGGTTCGATCGCCCTTGGGGTCCATCATGCACCATGCAAAGGGGTAGCCGGTTTTATGGAGCTTGATGATGAACGCTTTATACCGGTTTAAATAGTCCGTCCCGCATGCCTGATCAATGTCATGGATCATGGCCCACGTGACGGACAGCATATTGGATCCGCATCCGGTGCAGATTCGTTTCGCACTGATCTCCCGTGTCAGCCCGGCCTTGGTGACAAGGTCGTCCTTCTCCTGCTGAATATGCAGGAGAAGACGCGGGATCTCTTCACCGGAGATCGGCGAGCGAACGATCATGCTGTCCTTTGTTTCAGGCTCATGCGCCAAATCATATCCCGAAGCGATATGGTTAATTGTCTGCCTGAGCAGCGGATGCGAGACGACCTCATCAACCCGCTCGCCCCTGACATACACTTCAGGCGTCAACTGCTTCAGGCTTTCCTTGTATTCCGCTCCTGTTAACACCGTCATGGCACCCCTCCTGATTTAATGATGCAATCATTATGATATGGAACAAGCTTCAATGAATGTCAATACAGTGGCATCAGCTAAAAATGATGGTCGTGAAGTTTAAGGTATAAACATGTCGTTTGACAAAGATAGTTTTATAATAACCAAAAATAAGATTTACTTGACTTGGCAACCATCAGTTATGATATCTCCTATGTGCTAAGTCAACTAAATTAGTGGTAGTATAAAAATCCAGCCAACCTCCTAATCTTCCAGCGGCGGGACCATAAAATTTTTGGTCGGCTGGAACTTGTCGAACATAACTCCGGTTTTGACAGGTTAGTCTTTTCTGTGATAAATCTTATTTTTAGAAATGCATAACCGGTCGCTCCAGTCGATTCGTCACCACGAAGAGGTTTCTCTCGACTGAGCAGCAACGTTATCCTTCAGAAATTATGAAAATTACTGAATCATGAAAAATTTAATGAAACCTGACAATGAAGCAGAAGCAAATGTAATCAAAGCGATTTTAAAGGATCATGGAATACAAGCTCAAGTTAAATCCTTTCATGATACTGCATATGATGGTCTTTTCCAATCTCAATATGGATGGGGAGTAATTCGAGTATCGGAAACAGACTTTCCAGAAGCGCAAAGAATTATCGAAGAATGGAGGAGTGCACATCCTGAAGAGATCCCATGGGAAGCAGATAAACCAAAGACAGACAGTTAATTGTATGATCCTGTAGTTTAAAATTAGTTTATTTATATACCACATAAAATAAAAATGGTTTTTTTAATACGTGCCTAAAAAACATAGGTTTTTAGTTCATTCGGAGACCTTTGCCATCTCCAACGAACTCCGGTTTTGACAGGCAATTTTTGCCTGTGATAATTTGTTTTTTCCCAAATCGGGTGCGTAATGAATATCATTATGCCCTTGAAAAGGGCATAGGAATATAGCCTGGACGCCGGATCATGTCCGGCATGACGTATTGGTAGGCAGGTCGATACGTTTTAATCAGCACCTTTAAGAATATCCGACTCAACCAACTTATTTTTGCATAAGTTTGCCGGTTGTGATAATAATATTAAATTTTGGTTAAATACCTCCTTTTACTTTTCATGGCCATCGGCCTTTATACATTAAAGGAGGTATTCTTATCATATGAAGAGGCTTTGGCCGTAGCCCGATACGTATCATGGTCCGAACCATCGACATGACGGATGAAAGGAACCGTGCATGGCATATAAAAACCTACAGGACTTCATTCACGCCCTGGAAGCCATGGGAGAACTGAAGCGGATAAACGCAGAGGTGAGCCCCGAGCTGGAAATTACTGAAATTGCAGACAGAATGAGCAAAACCAATGGGCCGGCCCTTTTGTTCGAAAGCGTCAAAGGGTCCCGGTTTCCCCTTCTGATAAATGCATTCGGAAGCTATCGGCGCATGGAAAGTGCCCTTAACTGCTCCTCGTTTGATGACATAGCCAAAAGGATCACAGAGTATTTGCATGTAAAGCCCCCTGAAAGCTTCACCGATAAGATCAAAATGCTCTTTACCCTGAAAGAGGTGGCGGATTACCTTCCGAAAAAGGTTAAAAAAGCGCCTTGCCAGGACACGGTGTATGATTCCGGGAAGATGCTTGACCGTCTGCCTATTCTCACCTGCTGGCCCCATGACGGCGGTCCGTTCATCACCCTTCCCATCGTCATTACAAAAGATCCGGAAAATGGAATTCAGAACATCGGCATGTATCGCATGCACAAATACGACAATACATCAACGGGTATGCACTGGCAGTACAACAAGGACGGCACACGCCACTTCGATAAATTTAAAAATATGGGGAAGCGGATGGAGGTCGCGGTCGCCCTCGGCGGGTCACCGGCCGTCACCTATGCCGCCACCGCCCCCCTGCCGCCGGATGTCGATGAACTGGTGTTTGCAGGTTTTCTAAACTCGGAACGGGTTGAAATAATAAAGGCAAAAACCGTTGACCTTATGGTTCCCGCCGAGTCGGACTTTATTATCGAAGGATACGTAGACCCGTCCGAGGAAAAAATTGAAGGCCCCTTCGGCGACCACACCGGATTTTACTCCCCTGCCGATACCTACCCCGTATTTCATGTAACATGCATCACGTGCCGTAAAAATGCCGTTTACCCGGCAACGGTGGTGGGGAAGCCTCCCATGGAAGACTGCTATATGGCGAAGGCAACTGAACGGATTTTTCTTCCCATGATAAAAATGCTGGTTCCTGAAATTTCAGATCTTGAGCTGCCCATGGAAGGCGTCTTTCATAATTGCGCCCTGGTGTCCATAGATAAAAAATATGCGGGCCAGGCTAAAAAAGTGATCAACATCCTCTGGGGTCTCGGCCAGATGGCTTCCACGAAATTCATTGCCGTATTTGACGAGGATATAGACCTGAGGGACACACGCACCGTGGTGTGGAAGCTTCTGAACAATGTGGATCCGGGACGGGACCTCCTCTTTTCCGAAGGACCGCTGGATGCCCTGGATCACTCTTCCTCCTACCCCAATTATGGCGGGAAAATGGGTATTGATGCCACCCGGAAAACCCGGGAAGAAGGCATGGGCCGGGAGTGGCCCGAAGAAATAAAAATGGATAAAAAAATTAAAGCCATGGTGGACAGCCGCTGGAAAGAATATGGATTTTAGAAAGTTTTCCAAATTGATCATGATAGAGCAGACGCTTTTTGCGCTGCCTTTTGCGTTAATCGGTGTTTTGTTTGCCGGAGGCGGGACCGTATCCACCTGGGTGCTGGTTGTTATTGCCCTGACGGCCGCCCGAACTGCAGGCATGTCGTTTAACAGGGTGATTGATGCCGAGATAGATGCCAAAAACCCCAGAACCATGGGCCGACTCATTCCAAGCGGCGACATGACCGCCCGTTCTGTTTGGGCCATTGCCATTTTCTCCTCCCTCATACTGATTTTGGCATCAAAACTCCTGAATGATCTTTGTTTTCGCCTGTCGTTTGTTGCCGTCGGACTGTTGTTCACCTACCCGTATTTCAAACGGTTCAGTTCATCCTCGCACTTTTATCTCGGCCTTGTGGAGGCCGCCGCTCCCATTGGCGGGTATCTTGCGGTGACAGGTGAATTTTCCATAATTCCGTTTCTTCTGGGGCTCGTCATTCTGTTCTGGATAGCCGGCCTGGATGTTGTCTACGCTATCCAGGACATGAACTTTGACATAAACGAAAACCTCCACTCCATTCCGGCAAGACTTGGGAAAAAAACCTCTCTCACCATATCGGCGGTTTCTTATGTTTTATCCTTAGCCGTGCTCTTTTGGACGGGCCTTATTACGGGTCGAAGCACGTTTTTCTGGACCGGCGTCATTATGGTGGGCTGTATTTTTCTCTACCAGCAGAAACTTGCGCGGGACAACGACACGGCCGTCGCGACACGGCGGTTTTTCAAAGTCAATATGTGCGTCTCCGTGATACTCTTCTTCGGCACAGGTTTAGATATGGTATTCAACCGGTACTTCTAGCCCGAAGCGCGGTTAAAATAAAAGGAAAAGGATATGATAGTTACTGCGATAACCGGTGCCAGCGGGCCCATTATGGGCATCAGGCTGATAGAGGAGCTTCTTAATATGGAAGAAGAGGTCTGTTCCATCGTGTCAACTTCCGCTGTTCAAATTATCCGGCATGAGCTGTCACACGACATGAGACCATCCCTTTCCCTCAAACCCCTTATTGAAAAACGCGGGATAGCCGCCAACCTGGATCTTCTCCGGGAATATGAAAGCCATAATTTCTTTTCACCCCCTGCCAGCGGTTCATCGGATTTTGAAGCTGTGGTCGTTATGCCCTGTTCAATGAAGACACTTTCCGCCATCGCAAACGGATACACAAACTGCCTTATCACCCGAGCCTGTGATGTGGCCTTAAAAGAAAAAAGACAATGCATCATTGTTCCAAGGGAAACGCCATTGAACCTCATTCACATTGAAAATATGAAAAAAGCGGCAACCGCGGGCGTGACCATTGCTCCACCGATGCCGGGCTTTTATACCCTTCCCGAAACACTAGACGACATCGTCGACTTTATTGTCGGCAAAGTATTACATCTTCTCGGCAAAAAGCAGCGCCTGTTCCAACGCT
>Ga0180435_10001018_pt1 | contig 29489 bp, 22 predicted proteins | sample SS_ome_3_FD_132467 | JGI IMG/M metagenome (GOLD analysis project Ga0180435, IMG submission 132467) | Hypersaline lake sediment archaeal communities from the Salton Sea, California, USA - SS_3_S_1 metaG | ecosystem: Environmental > Aquatic > Non-marine Saline and Alkaline > Hypersaline >... | reverse complement strand
GGCCTCTTGGGCCAATGCTTCCAGCAATTCCACATCCTGATGCCTAAAGGCAGCCAGCTTTGAGCTCTCCAAGAGTAAAACACCCAGCAAGGCGTCATTTTCATTCGCCGGTTCCTGGCCCTTCAGCAATGGCACGGCCACGCTGGAGCGCATGCCTTCGAACAAAACAATATTTTGGGGATCCTTGCTGAGATCTCGACACAGATAGGAACATTTGTGCTCGGCTACCCAGCGCACAATGCCCTTCTCCGGTATAAATGCCAGCGCCTCAGGCGTCCAACCTGCGCCTAAATGGGCTTTCAATTCCAGAGCTCCGGTTTCCGAATCCACCTGGCGTAAAGATCCGGATTCAGCCCCGACCAAGTCCACGGCCTTTTCGAGAATCAGCTCCAATACACGATCCAGTTCCAGGCTGGAAGTCAGCGCCACGTCAATATCATGCAGTGCTCTGAATTGGGCGGTCATACGAGAGAGACGTTCGGCCTGCTGCAGCACCAGGGCCACATGATCGGCCATGGATAACACCAGATCGACGTCCCGATCCCAAAACAACCGTCTGTGATTCTCGTCTGCCGCCATCAAGACGCCCAGCGTACGATCGAATTGAATCAAGGGCGCGGCAATGAAGGCCGGATGGCCGGCCCTATTCTCCCGAATCAGCTTGCGTGAATCAAAAACCTGTTGCAGTAAGTTGGTATCAATAGGTGTTTCCGGTAAATGGTATTCGGCCGCCGGTATGAGTTTTTGCAGCTCAACGTCAAACAGGTATACGCCACTTCCCGCCGGATGTAACAGCTGGGTCATCTGCTTGACAATGCTGTTGAGGAAGGTGGGATCGAATTGTTCCACCTGGTCTGGGTTGTAAGGCACTGTTTTCCTTTAACAAAGATGTCAGCAAAAACGCTGTTTATACAGGTAAACTATCTACACGATGAAAAACTCAGGGTTCGAGGATCCAAGGATTCAAGGGTTCGAGGGGCGCCGAAAGAAAATCGCTCTATGCTGCGTCACAATATCCCAATATCCAAGACATCTAGCAAAAAATATCAGAGAACAAGTGATCAACAGTTAAGCGCTTACCACTTAACGCCTACAGCCTACACTAACAGCCTTTCTTTTTCACTCGGATCCGGGACCCCTCGAATCCTTGAATCCTATCTGTTCAGCCACCAATGTCGTCATATCCCGGATTTCGATATTGATGTCATCCTGCAACATCCGGTCCTTTTGGGCACATTTTAAATGAATCTGGCATTTGATACAGCCGGTTACCAGCATCTCCGCGCCCGTGGCCTTGGCCTGCATCAGTCTTTCCGTCTGGATTTGCTTATTGACCCGGCCACAGGCCGTCCAACAACTGGTACCGCAGCACAGTGCTTGGGTCTTGTTTCTTTGCATTTCCACCAGCTCAAAACCGGTGGCGGCCAATATATCCCGCGGCTCTTTCCATATGCCCATATGCCGGGCCAGTCGGCATGGATCCTGGTATGTGACTTTCTCGCTGATCGTTGCGGGCCGGAAGGCAATCCGATCATGAGCCACCAGCTCCGCGAGCAACTCCGACATGTGCAGTATGTTCAGGCCATGCTCAACGCCATGGCGTGGATAATCATACTTTAAGGTGTGGGCGCATTCCGGGCATGTGGTCACGATTTGAGTAGCGCCAGTCGCTTCGAATAGGGCTAAATTTTTCCGTGCCAGTTGGCCAAACGTACGCGTATCCCCTTGCCATAATTGGTCATGTCCACAGCAGCATTCATTGGGCATCACATGTGGAACCAAACCGGCCTGATTCATGATATTGACGGCCGATCGGGCGATGCTAAGGGCCTCTAGGCCCATATCCTGGAAAAGCGCTTCATAGTACGGCAGGCAACCACTGAAATAGATAATATCGGATTTCGGGCTGACTTCATGGCTGTCTTCCAGCCACCCCAATCGATCCTGGCTTAAATCTTCAGCCGCCATCATGTGGGCCCAGGTCTGAACAATATCGCCATGGGTACCGGTTCCGCGCAAACCCTCAGACCGTGCCAGGGCACGCATTTCCCGGATAAAGCCACAAAAGTCCACCTGGGATGGACACAATTGGGTGCACTGGCGGCAAGATAAACAGGACCAGAAAAGCGGATCCTCAAAAATAGCATCTTGATCACCCGCTATAGCCTTTTCAACCAGCAGACGCGGGCTGGTATAAACCTGATCTTCCCAGCGTGTAATGGGGCAGACCGAACTGCATTTGCCGCAGGTCAGGCAGTACAAAACTTCATTCTGTTGGATTATGGTATCCAGGGACTTCATGTATTATTTTTTTCCATTCAAACCTAATGGCTAAGATGATGCCGACATGGCCGCTGCGTTTTCAGGCCCAAGCGCCAGGTGATCCAGCTCCTTGAGAAATAGTTCAACGGTTTCTGTAAAAGATTGGTCTGTCTCCAGGTTTGCACTCCCCAGCCTGAGCCGTTTTTGGGAATAACCCAGCAAATGCAAAAATTTCCGGGTTTGTTCCACAACTTTTTCAGCATGCGCATAGCCGGATTCATATTGACACGTGCCTGGAGGGCACCCCAACAAAAGAACACCCAGGGCACCTTGTTCGAACGCTTTTAGAATAATACCGACACTAATTCGGCCCAAGCACGCGAGTCGTATGGGCAATACGCGGACATCATAGCCCTGTTTTGAGGCGCCGGCCATTTCCATATTTTGGTAAGCATGCCAGTTGCACGTAAATATGATTAGATGTTTAGGATCCACCCGTGGCCCTCCCCGGGGACAACATTCCCTCGAGCATGGTTAATATCTGTGTTTCAGAAGCAGCTGCAGCCTGAATTGCATGGGATGGGCAACTGGATGCACACGTACCGCAGCCGATACAAACTGCCGGATCGATCCATATATGCCGCCGGGCACCCTGGTTGATGGGTTGTGGCGCCCCGGTTTGACAAATGTCTATACAGGTATAGCACAACCGGCAACGGTCCGGATCAACCCATCCGGTTTCTAATTTGGGATACGTGTGAATACGTCCCATCCAGCTGCGGCACCGCGCTGCAACCGCCAATCCATACTTCTGTGGATCGTAAGACGGGTCACAATAATATAAACCCGGCCGGGTAGTCTCCATATCGGCTTGACGATATGCTACCGGATTCGCTGGGTTGCCGGCATTTATCAATTGGATTATCTCCTCAGCTTCACCGCGATCAGCCGGTGTTAGAATAACTGCCAGGGATTTTAAGTCCTGTCCGTTTTGATTAAGATGGTAATTGCCTTTTGCAAATTTCAGAGATGCTGACAAGGACGCCAAGGGCATGGTCGCAATGTCCGAAGACTGCAGGGCCTTTTGGCACACACGTGAGGCCTGCCCCCGTCCGATAATCAAAACCGTCCAATCCCGATTCATGCTCACCGCGGGTTGCGGATCAGCCGTTTGTATCTTTGCAAGAGCGCCCTGAATCAGCATGCCTGCTTTTTTGGTGGCCGCCTTGGGATCATGGCCATGGACCCAGGCACATTGCTCCCGGATGTTAACAAACTCAAAATGGGTGGTTTTGGAATGAACCGCGGCTGAGGGCAGCGCAAATTGTTGCGGACCGGCATACATACCCAAATTATTTTTACAGCGCACGCGCTGAAAAGTGCAGCTATAGCAAACCTGCTCCGATGCACAACACGAGCAAGCCGCCAAAATTACGGCCTCAAGCTGATGCGTGCGAATATCCGCATAAATCCTGTCAGCGGCTTCCTGCCGACAGGCATAGGCCACGATGTCATTATGGACTGCCGGTGCTCTTTTACGGAGGGTCTGACAGAGGTCGGCAGTTTGAATGACGCCACCCATATCGTCGCCGCATTGGCAGATATAAACACCGATTTTGGCATCCTGCACCGGTACCCTTGGCTGTGCCCATGCGGCCGCACGCGTCGAAATCCGCTGATGGTCTGCGTGTATTTGTGCAGCGGCAGCGGAAGCGTTGATGAGGTCGTCCGGTGGGATGGTGATGACGTTTTGCGGCATTTCCGGTATGGCGCCAGCGGTATTTGGGGAATCCAGGGCCATAATTACGGCATTCACACTTAAATCGCTAAAATTTGGTGTCTGGGTGTGCTGGATAGCCCCAGCTTTGCAGGCTTTCACGCAGGCCATACACTCACTGCATGGGCCGCAGGCGAGGCAGCGTTTGGCCTCCTGAACGGCATCCGCCTGCACGAAACCGGTCTCAACTTCATCAAATCCCTGTATTCGTTCCGGCAGACTGATCGTCGGTACCGATATGGCCGGTTTTGGCTTCAGCTCCTCTGGCGTAAACGTTCGCCGGGCTACCGGCGCCTGCTCGCTTTCTTGAGCGACTGCTTCTAAGTTTCCCAAACGCACGTATGAATCCACCGCTTGCGCCATTTTCTTGCCCATACCGATGGCTTCAATGGCGGACATTCGGCTGCGGGTTGTGACGTCGCCTGCGGCAAACACACCCGGCTGATCCGTCATAAAGGTTTGTGGATCCACCTGGATGCGCCAGTCGTTACCGATGGCGATATTGGATTCGGTTTCCAGAAAATCAAGATCCGGCTCCTGGCCAATGGCCAACACGACCAGATCCAATTCCAGCTGAAACTCACTTCCGTTTACGGGAACCGGCCTACGGCGTCCACTTTGGTCAGCTGAACCCAGTTTCATTTGCAAACATTCAATGGCGCTGACGCGGTTTTGCCGGTCACCGAATATCGTTTTAGGCGCTGTGAGCAGCTTCATCCGGACACCCTCTTTTTCGGTATCTTCAATCTCCTCTTCAAGCGCCGGCATTTCAGCGCGGGTACGTCGATACAATATCTGAACTTCACTCAATCCCAACCGTCTCAACGTGCGGGCCACATCCATGGCGGTGTTGCCGCCACCCAGAACTGCTGCTCGCGTTTGTACCCCGCGTGGAAGCAGATGTTGTAATCGTTCATGCCATAGCGCCTCATCGGTCTGTTGTGACAGACTGACCGCTTTGAGCAGATCAATACCGTGTACGACACCGTCGAGCTTTTCACCGGGAATACCCAGGGATAAACTTTTATGGGCCCCGACAGTCAGACATACTGATGCGTATCCATCCGAAAAGAGATCCCCCAGGCTATAATCTCCACCAGGCCCGATGCTGGTATTCAGACAAATTTCCACACCCTGCCTGGTAATGAACTCATATTCCTTTGAAATTACATCTCGGGGTAAGCGGTAGGCCGGGATACCGATGGCCAGCATACCGCCGATTACCGGTAGTTTTTCAAAAACAGTTACACGGTATCCCTTGCGACTTAAGTCATGGGCAGCGGTCATGCCGGCCGGGCCGGCCCCCACCACGGCTATCCGTTTGGATTGTTGGTTGTATTGCAGCCGGCTGCTTTTCGACCTTGCGGCCTTACCTGCTCCCTGACCTTCCCAATCCGATACGAAGCGCTTGAGCAGTCGAATCGAAACGGCTTTATCCACTTCGTTACGGCGACACTTGAGTTCGCATGGATGGGTACAGATACGTCCACAAATTCCCGGGAATGGTATGGCCTCCCGAATGAGATCGATGGCTTCCTGGAAGCGCTCTTGGGCGATCAAGGCCACGTAGCCCTGGACATGAATACCGCCCGGACAGGCTTGGGCACAGGGAGCGACCCCCAACTTATCAATCACGGCGCAACCCGGCTCTGCGTTCTCTTGGAGATATACGGCCGTGCGCGTGCTACCCGCAACAACAACCGGACATACTTTCAGACAGTCCCCACAGGCCGTGCATAAAGCCAGATCAACATAGCGGGGCTTTTGGCGCAGGCGGACCTGGCAGTTTCCGGTGTCATTGGTAATTGTGTCTACATTCGTATGGGTCTGCAACGTAATACGCGGATGCCTGGCTGCCGCCAGCATACGGGTATGTTGTTGATTGCCTGGCATCGCCAGGCCTTCATCGGCGAGTATAAATGGCGAAGGCTCGATGAGATGAACCTGCACACCGGCATCGGCGAGATCCAAAGCTGACTGAATTCCGGCCGGGCTGGCGCCAATGATCAATACCGTTTGGGACACAATTTTGTTTCCTCTGTGAGAATATGCTTTAAACGTTTTGGTGTAATTGACCCCTAAAAAATCTGAATCACTTAACTAAACATAGAACAGCCCACATATGTGCTGGGATGCCATGCCATCCGGCAGCTTTCAGCTACGAGCAGTAAGCTTTTAGCAGCTGTGGCAAATACCTAAGAGCTGACCGCTGACGCCTAAATTCTGCCTTCTGTCTCCTCTTATGAAACTTCATGAGTTTCATTCTCGATCAAACAGGCCGTTTTTTGGGCCGGCGGCTGGGCTGACTCCTGTCTCCTGTCTCCTGTCTCCTGAATTCTGATCTACACCTTACTGCTTCCTTTATTTATCGCCGCCAATCTTGAGCCCTTCCTGGTACCCATAATCAAAGGCCTTCAAATTTACATCCAGGGTCTTGGGCGGTACCGATTCGGACAAGGAATGCGCCATGGCTTCCCGCGAAACCGCCCCCACTGCCGCCGCCCAAAAACCAAGCATGACGGTATTGGCGGCCCGAATGTTGCCAAAGTCCTCGGCAACCCGGGTGGCCGGGATCCCATGGGTACTGATATCGGTCCGGTGGTCATCCGGCAGTTCGACCAGGCTATTGTCCACCAGCAGGATACCGCCGGATGCCAATAAAGGCGTATATTTTACATAGGCGCCCTGGGACATGATCACGGCACTGCCCGGTTCGGTTATGTTGGGATAATGGATCGGATCACTGGAAATCACCACCTGAGAACCGGCAGCCCCGCCCCGTGCCTCAGGCCCATAGCTCTGCGTAAAGCAGGCTTCCAATTTATCGTAGATAGCTGCCGCCTGTCCGATAATCTTGCCAGCGCTGATAATCCCCTGGCCACCAAACCCCCCCAATTGCAGTTCAGTGCGCTTTACCCGATCTTTGCGCCCGGGAAGTTGAGGTCTTTTGGCCATGCCTTCCTTGACAGCCAGCCATTTTTTTTCGGCAGCGTCAGCCATGGCGTCGATGGCATTCTGGAGATCCGGCTTGGGATCATCGAGGAATTTGCCTTCGACAATTTCAGTTATTAAGCCATTGGCATCCACTTTCACACCGGCATCTTTGGGGTGGGTGTCCGGCGATATCATGCCCACTTTTTGATAATGCTTCATCACCTCCAACCCCCGGCGTCGCAGGCCTTGGGGATCCAGTCCTTTGCCCTCGGGATTCCAACGTGCATAGGCAGTGGAACACGGCGCAATAATTTCCACAAAACTGAAGCCCCGGTGTTCCATGGCTTCCCGTAGCGTCCATTCCAACCGGCGGGCATGTAGCACGGTCCAGCGGGCCATGAATGAGGCGCCCCCAGCAGCAGCCAGGTAGGGCAAGTTGAAGGGATACTCAAAATTGCCATATTGGGTTGTTACGGCTCTGGCGCCATGAGGGGTGGTAGATCCCACCTGCCCGCCAGTCATGCCGTAATTAAAATTATTAACGCAAATCACGGTAATATCGAGATTCCGGCGTGCCGCGTGAATAAAATGATTGCCGCCGATACCGGCAATATCGCCATCTCCTGAAAAAACCACAACCTTTAATTCCGGATTGGCCAACTTTAAACCGGTGGCAAAAGGTATGGCCCGACCATGGGTGGTGTGAAAGGAATCCAGGCGTAAATAACCGGCCACGCGTCCCGAACAACCGATTCCCGACACAACCGATACTTTATCCAAATCCCAGTTCTTGTTTTTTTCCAGCCATTGCAGCGAGCTGATAAAGGTCGTCAGGGCCGTTCCCAAACCACACCCCTGGCACCAAATATGGGGCAAGCGCTCCCCCCGCAACAGACTGTCCATGGGATGCAGTCCGGTTTCCCAATCACTTTCCTCGGGCGGCTCATAGCCGGATAAATGCACCTGGCTTTGGATGGGTTGTTTGCTTTCAGTCATGGAATTTAATTACTCCCTAATTAGAGCAGATTTTTATGATGGTGGACAAGCTTACAATTCCTAACCTCCAACTTCAAAGGGCTCGAGGATTCGAGGGTCCAAGTGATTTAACCGATAGTCTGCAGCAGTAAGCTTTTAGCAGCTGTGGCAAATACCTTAGAGCTGACCGCGGTCTTCTGTCTCCTGTCTTCTGTCTTCTGTCTCCTTATTTCAGGCTCCGGCCGCCTCTCTAATCGCCGCCAACACCGCCGTCGGTTCCAATACCTCGCCGCCGGGCCGGTGAACGCCAATGACCCGCGCCGATCCGGCGGCACAGCGTTCAACTTCTCTGGCCATTTGGCCCAGATTTATTTCCGGGACCACAAATGCCTTGACACGACTGGCCAACTTGCGAATACGTTCCTCCGGGAAGGGCCAGACCGTAATCAGGCGCAGCACACCCACGCGAAGCCCTTCTGCGCGCGCTATTTCAATCGGCCACAAAGATGTCCGCGCGGAAATGCCGTAAGAAACGACAACCACTTCAGCATCATCCAGGTTTTGCGCCTCCAGCATGATAATGTCATCCAGGTTGTCACGAATTTTTTTCATGATCCGCTGAACGTTCCAGTTATTGCCATCAGCACTCATATCCGGATACCCGCGTTCATCATGGGTCAAGCCGGTCACGTGAAAGCGGTACCCCTCCCCGGCCAAGGCCATGGGAGACACACAGGCATCACCGGTACATTGGTCCATATCCCGATAGATTCGAAAAAGATCCGGCTCGATATCACCTTTGCGCACCAGGGGGCGATTGATGATTTCAACCTCCGCCGGATCCGGTATCACTACCTTTTCGGTCATATGGCCCACTTCGGCATCCGTCATGATCAGAACAGGTGTACGATATTTTTCTGACAGGTTGAACGCATGAATGGTCAGATCAAAAAGTTCTTGGGGGGAACTGGGAGCCAGCGCAATAATCTCATAATCCCCATGGGAACCCCACTTGGCCTGCATCATGTCCTGTTGCCCGACCAATGTTGGCAATCCCGTAGACGGTCCACCGCGTTGTACATTCACCAGTACACACGGCGTTTCCAGCATGATCCCCAGACCCAGATTTTCCATCATCAGGGAGAAGCCCGGTCCGCTGGTTGCTGTCATGGATTTCACCCCGGACCAAGAGGCGCCTAAAATGGCGTTCATGGAGGCAATTTCATCCTCCATTTGGATATAGACGCCATCCACCTGGGGCATCCGGCTGGACATGCGTTCGGCGATCTCGGTTGCCGGTGTAATCGGGTATCCGGCAAAAAACCGACAGCCTGCCAGGATGGCACCTTCTGCAGCGGCATAATCTCCCAAAAGGAAATGATCGCCTGTGAGGTATCCTTTTTGTGGGGTCATTTGGGGTCCTCTTTTTTGAGTTTAGGTTCAATCTTCTCAGGCGTGCGTACACCCATGTCTTCAATATAGATAGCAAAATCCGGACACAACAGAGCGCAAAGACCGCAGTTAACACAGTGCGAATCGTCCTGAATTTCCGGCGGGTGATATCCTTTTGAGTTGGTATGTTCCGACATGTCGAGTACGTTTTGGGGACAAAACTCGACACAAAAACCGCATCCCTTGCAGCGTTCCTCAATGATGTGGATAACACCGTAAGGAACTTTGATACGATCCTGGTCCAGTGGCTTTCTCCAGTACATAGTGGATCTCCTGTCTTGCTGTCGGATCGGGTCTGGATTATACGGATTCAGAATGGATATGGCACAGTCTGACACCCGCTAATTCAAAGTCAAACTTTTTATGACAACGGATGTAATATCATCCTCAATTCTCCTACCACCGATAAATTGTTTCAGAGCACCAAAGATGGCTTCCAAAATATGGGCGGCGTCAGAATTGGCATGTTGTCGGATGACGCTCAGAATCGGTTCCTTGCCCATCATTTCTCCTTTTGGGTTTCGAACCTCCCATACACCGTCCGTACTCAGAAAAATGATTTGGCCTGCTGACACGTCAGCTTTACGGTAACCCTTAAAGTTCCAATGTTCGTCAACACCCAGCGCGATACCTGCTCCATTCAACTCCTCAAATGAGTCTGAGACCGGATCAAAAATAATACCGGGGTTATGCCCGGCCCGGACCCATTCTATTTGTTTATTCGCTAGATCCAGGCTCATAAAAAACATGGTCATAAATTGCCCGGAGTCCTCAACATCCTCAACCAGTTGGCGATTTACATCTGAGATAATGTCCGCAATCTTTCCCGGTAATAACACTCTCTGCCGCAAGGAAGCTCTAACAGTAGCCATAAGCAAAGCCGATGATATGCCATGACCGGATACATCCCCTATGGCCACGCCAATTTTCGAGTTTTGCAGCTCGCCAATGGACAGAAAATCATAATAATCCCCTCCGGTCTCGTCACAATAGACACTCTTACCCGCAATATCAAAGCCAGTCGTACGCAGATTACTTTTGGGTAGCAAGTTTTGTTGCACCTCTTTAGCCAAATTCAATGATTGTTGCATTCTTTCGCGTTCGATCAAACCTTGGGTCATTTCATTGATGGCATCCCCGGTATAGCCAATTTCATCATTTGAAAAAACCTGGACACGTTTATCAAAACGACCATTGCGAATGCGTTTGAGAGTTTCAATGATGTCCCGAAAAGGTATGCTTAGATTGCGGCTAACCAAAATGGTCAGGCAGATACCCACTGCAATAAAAAGGAATGCATAACTATTGATGGCCGTATTCAGAATTCCAAGCGCCTGTGCAGGTTCTGAATGGCTCAGTAGGGTGCGCTTCAGAATCAGGATAATACTAATTAAGGGAATCAAATTGCAGGCAAGCAACAAAGCCACTAGACGCGTCCGAATACGGATTCGCAAGGTTCGTGGGATGGCGGATAGGCCTCCCCGGGGGAAAAAATATGGGGCTAATCTCTTTTGCAGTAGGTGCTCCAGCAGGAAAAAAGCCACTGTCACAGTAATCACCCCGATGCTTAAATTGTGATAAAAAGCATTCCAAACATTTTGGGCTCCGGACCCGTACATCCAATGCAAACCGGTGTACAGAATAGCTGCAAACAGCCACATACTAAAATCAAGGGCGATGAGTACGAAGGGCTCGTTTAACAAACGTTGACGGGCCTTGTTTGCAAGCTCATTCGGTATCGATGATCCGGCAAACCGTATCTTCAGAAAACACCGGATTGGCCATTCATACCAAAGGGTCATGCCGGCCACAAAAATAAAGGCAAGCGGTGTAAATAAAACATCAGACCAATACGGAATCGCATATTGCCATATATCTGTATTCGGCAAGGCTCCCGCTGCTCTCATCATGCCATTGACACCGAATACAGCCACAAGGTTAGCCAAAAAATTGGCCAGAAACATTTCGTTTCTCAGGTGAAATTTTTTGAACGTAGTCATTCTTGTCCTATTACAGAAAAGAATTGTGGGAGTTGATTCATACCATAATTCGGTCAACCAATCAAAAAAATGGCAACGGCAAGAACAAAAAGGACATTGCCCGATGGTCCGCGGGGTCGTTTACAAAGGGCAGACTATTGATAACCGGGCAGGACCGCTGCGGCAGCCGCGATTGGGAATTATCCGCAGAAAGATATGGGATACACCAGGTAAACTTGAATCTATCGGTATAAGTGCGGTCGGATTTGGCAAAACCATTGTTTTCCCGAGAAACCGCAAAGGTGTCAAAGTGCGTGCGATCATTGCTCAGATCGACAGGTGCAGCAGATGCCAAGCAGGTCAGGCCGGTGATAGTAATGATAAGACATTCCCCAAGGATGATATACTCCGGTAGCAGGTGTACCGATAAAGATCTATTCTGTCGTTTTTGAAGGATACGCGTAAGCGGCGGTATCTATCTCATATCTCCGTTATATTAGCCCGGATAACGACAACCTATCGCAAAAACATGCATATTTTCTATATAACAGAAACTCAGATTGAACAAGGGCTAGATGGATACAGGTGCACCGATTCATTATTCACAGCATAACGCGGGGAACAGATTACAGCTTCCCGGCATGAACTCGTTTTTGCCATTTGCGGTGTTGGCGCTTCGTATGCCAGCGTTCCGGTAGAAGAATAATATGCTTGCCGCACCACTCAACTCGCACGCTCCTTCAACGCCACCACCTTGGCGTTTTCGCAGTCGATAGTCCATTGGCAATTCTCTTCGGCGGTAATGCTACAACCAACCGGCACTTTGAATTCACTGGACTGCGGCAAAATGCATGCTGCCACCGCATCGTCAGCATCAGATGCAGCGACAGCCGATCGCTTGCGGGTACGGGCAATGAGCATATAAATCGACGGTATTACCAACAGCGTAAAAGTGGTTCCCACTGCCATCCCCCCCACCAATACCAGCCCGATGGAGTTGCGGGCCGCAGCACCGGCACCGCTGACCAGAATCAAAGGAAAATAACCGACAATGGTGGCAAAGCTGGTCATGAGAACCGGTCGCAAACGGGTCTGAGCAGCTTCGCGAATGGCTTCCTTTTTACCGCGACCCTGAAGTTGCAGTTTATTGGCAAACTCAACGATTAAGATACCGTTTTTGGACACAACCCCCACCAGGGTTACCAAACCCACTTGTGAGTAAATATTGAGGGTGGTCGACCAGCTATCGGTCCAAAAGGCGATATTGGGGTTGGGCATGCGTAAAAAGGTGAAAATAAGGGCCCCAAACAGAGCCAGGGGAACGGAACCCGCCATAATGACAAACGGATCGCGAAAGCTGTTGTACTGGGCTGCCAGTGTCAGGAATATCATGATGAGCGCCAGACTAAAGGCCGGCAGAAATTTATTTCCCTCCGTACGCAGCTGCCGGGATTCACCGGTATAGTCAATCACGTAGCCGGGCGGTAGAATCTTGGCGGCCTCGTCCTCCAAAAAGCGCAGTGCGTCATCAAGAGGTCGCACGGGCACGCCGCTAAGGGTCACGGCATTGAATTGTTGAAAGCGGTTGATGGCACGCGGAACCGTACGATTCTCCACCGTTGCGATGGTGCTTAAGGGCACCAGTTGGTTGTCCGGCCCACTAACATAGACATCCTTCAGTTGCTCTGCCGTCAATCGATCCATGCGTTTTATCTGCGGTATAACCTTATAACTCCGTCCGGCGATATTAAAGCGGTTGACGTAGTTACCACCCACTAGTGCGGAGAGATCCCGACCCACTTGCTGCAGGTTCAGGCCCAGGTCCGCCACCTTGTCCCGGTCGATACGAATTTCAGCTTCCGGCTGATCGATTTTGACATCGATAATCGGCGGGAAGGCAAACATCCCGCTTTGAATGGCCTTCAACTGTAACTGCCGGGCAAAATCCAGAATCTTCTCTGGCTCATCTGTAGACGCCAGGATAAATTCTACCGGAAACTGTCCGCCACCTGGCAGTGCCGGGGGGGTGACCGCAAACATCTGTATGCCCGGTATCTGCTGAAGCCCCATCTGCACTTCCGGCAGGATTTCGAATATGGTCCGCTCCCTTTGCTCCCATGGTTTCACAACCATCCCACCGAAGCCGCTCGATGGTGATGTGATCTGAAAAGTAAAATCGGTTTCAGGCACACGCATAAAAACTTCATTGGCTTGGGCTGCATCGCGGCTGGTCTGATCCAGGGTGGCGTTGGCCGCGGCATTGACGATGCCAAATATAACGCCCTGATCTTCAGTCGGGGCCAGTTCCTTGGCCGACATCATGTATAACGGAACGGTTGCCAGGCTTAAAACGACCCAAACGGCATATACCGCGGGACGATATTTCAAAGTACCGTCCAACAGCCGGCCGTAAAAAGCGCTCAGCCGTTTGAAACCGCGTGATACGCGACCGGCCAAGCCGCGATCAGCCATGCCGGCTTTCAACAGCTTCGAAGACATCATGGGCGAGAGTGTCAGGGCCACGATTGTAGAGATAACTACCGCACCCGCCAGCGCAAAGGCAAATTCCCGAAACAGAGAGCCCGTCAAGCCCCCTTGTAATCCAATGGGTGCGTAGACCGCCACCAATACAATCGTCGTGGCCACAACCGGGCCGACCAGCTCGCGGGCTCCGGCAAGGGCAGCAGCCCGGGGTGATTTGCCCATACGCAGATGCCGCTCGATATTTTCAACCATCACAATGGCATCATCCACCACCAAACCCACCGCCAGCACAATGGCCAGCAAGGTTAACAGGTTTATGCTAAACCCGAATACCTGCATCAGAAATAGCCCACCGATGAGCGAAAGCGGAATGGCCACCAGCGGCACGAGCGCCGAGCGCAGGGAACCCATAAATAGAAATATAACGGCCACTACGATCAACAGGGTCACCACCAGTGTTTGAGCGACTTCTGAAATAGCGTTTTCAATATAGGCGGTGGCATCATAGGCGATCCGCCCGGTTAATCCACCGGGCAACTCAGCCGTGATGGCATCCATTTCTTTGCGAACAGCTGCGATGACATCCAGGCTATTGGCATTCGGCAAAGGCCAGATGCCCATGAATACGGCCGTCTGGCCTGAAAACCGGACCTCAGTATCATAATCTTCAGCACCCAGGACGACATCGGCTACATCTTCAAGTCGGATGATGGCACCGCCGCTCTCTCGAACCACCAAACGCTTGAATTCCTGTACGGACTGCAGGTCCGTATTGGCGGTCAGATTAACCTGGACCAGCGATCCCTTGGTTTGACCGATGGCAGCGAGAAAATTATTTGCAGCCAAGGCCTGGCGAACTTGGACCGGGCTGACATTGAGGGCCGCCATTCGATCGGGCTTCAGCCAAATACGCATGGCAAAGGTGCGACCGCCCAGTATATCCGCCCGCTGTACACCTTCAATGGCCGATAATCGCGGTTGTACCACCCGGACGAGGTAATCGGTTATCTGGTTCTGCTGCAAAATATCGGAGGTAAAACTTAAATAGGCCGATGCAAATCGGCTGTCGGCCGATTCAACATTGATGATGGGCACTTCGGCCTCCGGCGGCAGGTCGCCCCGCACCTGATCGACCTTGGAACTGATTTCAGACAGGGCCTTGACGGCGTCTGTGTTGAGATCCAGACGGGCGGTGATGGTGGAAAGTCCCTGGGCGCTGCTGGACAGGATGTAATCGATACCATCAGCAGCCGCAATGGCACGTTCCAGCGGGGTCGTGATAAAACCGCGCACTAGTTCTGCATTGGCGCCAATATAGGCAGTGGTCACCGTCACAGCGGCATTTTCACTGCGCGGATACTGTCGCACATTAAGATTGATGAAGGCCTGGACGCCGGCGATGATGATAATCAGGCTAATCACAATGGCCAACACCGGGCGGCGTATGAATATGTCGGTTATGTTCATGGCTTTATCCTATCTCAAGCGTCTTTTGGCCTGGGTGCTGTTTCGAAAGTAGGCGATTTATTGTTGTCTACCACGACGGTTTGACCATTCCGTAATTTGAATACACCGGTACTGACAACCTGTTGTCCGAAATCTATCCCTTCTTGCACCACCACATAATCGCCCCGTCTTTCCCCCAGCTGCACAAATTGCTGGCGTAAAACCAGTTGATCTTTCGCATGGCTTTCCCCAGATGTTTCAACCAGGAATACCGAATCCGCATAGGGCGCAAATCTGATCGCCGTCGTGGGAATGGTGAGCACACGTTTTTTCACTGGCAGAACCACGGAAACTGTTGCATACATGCCAGGGCGCAACCTTTCATCGCTATTGGGCAAGGTTGCCTGGACCTTGACATTGCGTGTCGTGCTATCCACTTCCGGGTTGAGGGCTGAGATTTTCCCTTCTATCGGCCGATCTCCAAGTGCATCTGAGCGCACCCGAACAATGAGGTCGTCTCGCATGCTGGCCAGATACTGTTGGGGCACCTGAAAGTTAACATAAATGGGGTCCAAAGACTGCAGGGTCACGATGGGCTGCCCGCTTGACAAAACCTCACCTATGTTCACCTGCCGAATTCCCAGGCGGCCGATAAATGGCGCTCTAATTGTTTTTTTGGCAATATTGGCCCGAATAAGTTCTTCTTGGGCCACAGCCTGCTCCAGCCGCGACTGTAATTCTTCCAACTGCGCTACGGGTACCACGTTTCGATCGTAAAGTGCCTGTATGCGAGCCAGTTCCTTCCGGGCCAGATCCCTTTCACTGGTGGCGACTTTTAACTGCGCAGTTTCAATGGAAATGTCTTGCTGAAGTAGCAGCTGACCGGCCGTGACATAGGCCCCGGATTCAAAAGCGATATGAACCACCTTTCCGGGCAGCTCGGCGGTGGTGACCACGCCCTCCACCGATGCAAGAGTTCCCACTGCCTGAATAGTTTCTTCCCAGGCTGTGCGTTGCACCGGCGCGGTGCTGACGGTTTGTGGTGGCGGCACAAAAGACTCGCCGTGAGCGATCATGCGTTTAATCTGCAGGCCCTTGACTGCTCCCAGGGCACCCACCACGACGATCATGCCAAGCAGTGCCATTGATATGCGAAGAAACATTTTCATGATTTCAATCCTCCTTATCTCATACAATTTTTATGCTTAGGCGTCAGTAAAAGGTTAAGAACGACAGAAGGGCGTGTGGTAATAACCAAGCTGAGATGAAACCATTCACGGTACGAACTGTTAGAGCAGCGGTTCGTATGTATGAATGATGTGGTCGGGCATCGTGAAGTATTGTTTGGTCATCTCCCCCATGTTTTTCACAACAGTTGTTTACCTGAAGCGTACAAATAATTAAACTTTGTTTGAATGAGCCTGATTTGATTCCTAATTTAAGGCTCTCAACCTTTGTGTCAAACGATGTGCTGATGGCGATCATTTATTGTCCGTTTTAGCGACCAGAAAAATATGCATTAATTCATTTGATTTCGGTATGTTATAACATCAGTACCACTATCGACAACCACTGCGATAGGTTTTCCCTATCATACTGCGCAGGATTAACTACCTGAACTTTTCATGAAATTTAATGAAATTCCTTCAAAACTTCATTAAACTTATGCTACGAAGCAGTCCTTATACCCGCATTCGCGTTCTGGAGATGAATCAGGCCATAGAGCCTTAAGCATTCTACAGAAACTATCATCGCAGCGGCGCAGCTCGCTTTCTCGTTGAAATTAATTTTAATTCAGGATATCAGAGCGTAAAGAACACGATATGTTTTGAGGACTGCTTTGATTAGCCGCAAAAATAAAAAAGAGCCTGAAGCCTTGCCGAAATCGGAACCGATCAGCCGGGATGTTGTCTCAAATATACAGCGTTTGGCCGATCGTTCTTTAGATGCCATCTATCATTACGCCGTCGATCAGGGCCGCTACTTTTTTTTCAATCAGCGCTTTATTCAACTTTATGGTTTACAGCTTAGCAAGCACCGGGAAATCAAGGCGAACTCACTTCTTGAAAAGATTCATCCTGAGGATCGTCAGAAACTTCAAGATACTTACGCGGGTGCAATCGCATCTGAATCAACCCAAGGAGAGTTGGAATATCGCCTGGTACAATCCAATGGCGCCATAAAGTGGTTGCTTGATCGCTGGATCGCATTTGAGGAGGATGGCAAGCCTGTCATTGAAGGATTCATACGGGATATTACCGAAGAAAAGCTGGCGGTGGAACAGTTCCTGGACAGCAAACAAAATGCCCCCATCGGTACCTTCATCGTTCAGGATAATAGATTTAAGTACGTAAATACGGAATTTATTCGTATTGTCGGTTATACCGAGGAAGAACTTATAGAGACCAATCCCTTTGACTACATCCACGAGGACTACCGAGATTACGTCAGACTTCAAGCCGTGGCCATGCTCAAAGGCGAGAACGCCACACCCTATGAATTTTGCGTTTACGACAAATCAGGTCAGATTCGCTGGATTACCGAGGCGGTCACATCTGTATATCACAATGGCAGACGCGCGACGCTGGGCTATTTCATGGACATCACCCGCTTGCATAAAATGCAACTGAATCTTTCCTCCCTGGGTTTGATGATCGGTACGATTTCTCACAGTCTGAAAGGATGTCTCACCGGTCTGGATGCCAGCCTCTATCTGATTGAAACCGGATTTTACCGTAACAAACAAGCGCGCATCGAAGAAGGGTTGGATGTGACCAAACTCATGGTCGACCGGATTCGCAAGCTTGTATTTGATATCTTATACTACGCCAAAGAACGCGACCTACAATTGGCCAGCGTCGATGTCTGGCAATTTGCCGAAGATGTAGCCACCAGCATCGAAACCCGCATTCGGGCTGCCAATATTTCGTTCACCTGCGACTTTCCATCTGATCTGGGATCTTTTCGGATCGATCCGGAAATTCTGCGACCGGCGCTGATCAATATTCTTGAAAATGCCATGGAGGCCTGCATCGAAGATCCCAGTGATAGTGACCAAGTTATCGAATTTAATGTCCACGCTGATGATGCCCAGGTAATTTTTGATATCAGCGACAACGGGCCCGGCATCGCCGCCGACCAGGTGGACAATATTTTCAAGCTCTTTTATTCCTCCAAAGGTACCCGCGGAACAGGTATCGGACTATTTGTCACGCGCAAAGTCATTCACAAACATGGCGGCAGCATCAGTGTTGATACGGAACTGGGGAAAGGCGCACGATTTACTGTGATCATGCCACGAAATCTTGCTGGGAATTAGGAAATTATTAGATAGCTTGTCGTTCTATTAAACTCAGCTTGCATGTTTCAGTTGAATGGCCTGCTTGCCTTGCGCCGTCTCTTTTATTTCAAAGGTAACAAGATCACCCTGGCGCAGCCCGAAATATCCAAAATCCTTTATGCCCGATCTGTGAATGAAGACAACCCCATGATCTTCTGTTTGTATGAAGCCGTAACCTTTTTTTTCATCGTATGATTTGACATAACCTTGCATTTATTTCTTTCCAATTCGCTTGTATAGTATGTATTGACGATCCAATGTCCCTAGGCATAATCGGGCAATAAATCGATGTCATCAAAAAACAGCTCAGCAGACTGATCCTCGGCTGATTGATACAATGCAATTACTGAATCAACAATTTTATTGGCATATGGTTCAATCGGAAACAAATTCTTAGTACGAAGCATTACAAGCAATTCACCTCTGCCCTTAGCAATGGAGGATGCAACGACCTCACTGCTATACGTTTCTTCACCGAGGAGTGTGTAACGCTCATCTTGCCTGATCTGCACGACAGCATACTTAGGCATCTTGTCGATAATAGCGTATTCGCTGATTCTAAGTTTGTTCTTGACATCATTGCGAGAAATCACAAACTTTTGGCGCATAATGTTTCTCCTTTAATCTGTTGTTATTTCTTGTTGAGGCGCTTCAGGATCCTCAGGCAACTCCGGATTGACTTGTGATTCAGGATTGTTCTTATTCAGCTTGCGCTGTCGCTTTTGTTCTTTTTTTTTCTTTTTTGCTATTTCTTTTTGACGCTTTTTAAATTGATAATGTGATCTGGCCATGCGTTTAACTCCCTTCAGCCCGATTGGCTATAAGCGCATAAATGGAAAAATTTCTGATAGATCATCCCCATACCCGACACCGATTGCCACGCAGCCAAGATATTTTCGGTAAAAATAATCCACATATTGAATTTCTCTGTGCATATAGTGTCAGATCATCCGTAAAACTAATTGCAAATGTAATCGGGAAAAAGACTGCTTGCTAATGTGCGTGGCATATTTGGAGAACCTCCAGAACTAGGCGGGAACACAATAATCCTTCCGAAGGGTCTGGTCTGCCAGGCTTGAAAACGTCGAAAAGGCAAAGGGCATCCATCGCAGAATGACGGGATGCCCTTTTTACAAAAAAACAAAAGGTTGGTTAGTTCACAGTAACATTGATAGCTGAGGGACCCTTGGGGCCTTGCTCGATGTCAAAGGAAACCCGGTCACCTTCATTGAGAGATCTAAAGCCAACAGCTTGAATGGCAGAATGGTGCACAAACACATCTGCTCCGTCTTCTTGCTCAATGAAACCGAAGCCTTTGCGGTCGTTAAACCATTTAACAATTCCATTAGTCATGATGCTTTCCTCCTTTCAAATATTTTCAAACTCTTAAGCTGGAGGATGCATCAGAAATAAATCAAACTGTTCCTTCAGAAAAGAATCGCCCCGCCCAATTGGGGCGAGGCTGTGTTGAATGGCAAATGATAACACTTTTTCGTTGAAATGCAAGCTAAATATTTGATTTTTCTTAAAATTATTTGAAAGCACTATTTAGTATATAAAATCAAATCGTTATAAATACAATTCGTCAAGAATATTTTGAAAAGATGTTCACATCCAAAAACATGGTATAGGGCGTTAAGACGAGGGAGTTGCTACACATGGGGCAGGCGCATAAATGAACAACCACCGCAGAATCGCGGCGAGATCTGAGAGTCGGCGGCTTGTATTTTATAACGAGTTTTGGCCAAATGCAATTAGGACCAGCGACCCTGTTACGGTGGTCTTGACACGAAAACCCCTTCTTGGCATACTCGCAAGAATTGTCTCAGTATGATTATTCTTAAATTTGCTATCTCCCTTTATAGAGGCATAGATCCAACGTACCAGGACAATGCCGTCTGGTTTATTTTCGATTATTCCAGGAGGTAAGTTGTATGCAAGACAATCAAGGAAAGGAAGTCGTCGTTCGCCTGCTAAGCAGTGCCGGCATCGAGTTGAACGGGAGCAATCCATACGACATCCAAGTCAAAAATGAGAATCTCTTTAAACGGATCCTGCGCGATGGCATTTTGGGCTTTGGCGAAGCCTATATGGATGATTGGTGGACTTGCGCGAGCCTGGATCAATTAACCGACAGGCTGCGGCGTGCGAATATCCGTAATGAGATTAAAAAGAACTGGAAGCTGGGCTGGTCCATATTCAGATCCAGGCTTTTTAACCTCCAGAATCCCGGTCGATCATTTCAGGTTGGTGAGCAGCATTATGACGTGGGTAATGACTTATACAAGGCCATGCTGGACAAACGCATGTTGTACACCTGTGCTTACTGGAAAAACAGCGACAACCTGGATGCGGCCCAAGAGGCCAAGCTGGACCTGATCTGCAAGAAAATAGGACTGGAAGCGGGTATGACCGTATTGGAGTTCGGCTGCGGATTTGGCGCTTTTGCCAGATATGCTGCCGAGAAATACGGCGCCCATGTGACCGGCTTGACCGTATCAAAAGAGCAGGCCAAACTCGGCAGGGAGATGTGCAAAGGCCTGCCGGTTGAAATTCTATTGGAAGACTATCGCATAATCAAAGGACAATACGACCGGGTCATATCCATCGGCATCATGGAACACGTGGGTTACAAGAATTATCGCACCTACATGCAGAGAACCTATGAAACCCTGAAAGACGACGGTATCGCCTTTATCCACACTATCGGCGGCAACATAAGCGTTACGCGAGCAAATGCCTGGACGAATAAATATATTTTCCCCAACGGTATGATACCGTCCATGGCCCAGCTTTCAAAGGCCATGGAGGGATTATTTGTCATGGAGGACTGGCACAATTTTGGCGAAGACTATGACCTTACATTGATGGCCTGGCACGATAATTTCGAGAGAGCCTGGCCGGAGCTGAAAGTCCAATACGACGACCGGTTTTATCGAATGTGGCGGTTCTACCTGTTGACCTCTGCTGGTTCATTTAGAGCCCGAGACCTGCAATTGTGGCAGATGGTATTGACAAAAGTCGGAAGGAAGCAGCCTGACTGTAGGTTCAGCTGATGCCTTAGAACTGGTTTCAAGCGATAATCATCTGCATACAGCTTAATTTTCGAATGCTAGATTCAAAAGTCATAATCGTTGGTGGCGGTCCGGCTGGCTCGACCTGTGCCTGGAAACTGAAGCAGTTCGACGTTCCGGTCATTCTGCTGGATAAAAAACCGTTTCCGCGGCCCAAGACCTGCGCCGGCTGGGTTACACCTGAAGTTCTAACAGATCTGCGCATCAATAGCGGTGACTACCCGTATCCCATGTTGACATTTCGCAGACTGAATTTTCATTTATACGGGCGTAAAATACCGGTCCGGACCTTACAATATTCGATTCGCCGTTTCGAGTTTGACAATTGGCTGATCCAACGGTCGGGAGTTGAGGTCATTGAACACAACGTCCGGCAGATTCGTAAGCGTGGTCGGCATTACATCATCGACGGTCGGTATCGATGCGAGTTCTTGGTTGGTGCTGGCGGGACGACCTGCTGTGTTTACCGGACACTCTTCAAACCGGTCAATCCACACAATGAATCCAGAAAGATCATCACGCTAGAGGATGAATTTGCCTATGACTACAGCGATGACAATTGCCATCTCTGGTTTTTCGACAATAAACTACCGGGTTATGCCTGGTATGTGCCCAAGGGCAATGGCTACCTGAACGTGGGTATTGGTGGCAAGCACTTCAGGATGAAAGGTCGCGGTCAGACGATTTTTGAACACTGGGATCGCCTGGTTGAAAAATTGAACCATCTCGGTTTGGTACGGCACCACCGTTTTCGGCCTAAAGGCTGCAGTTATTACTTAAGAGACAGACAGGAAAACGTTCAAAATAATCGTGCCTTCATCATCGGCGATGCTGCCGGCCTGGCGACCCTTGACATGGGAGAAGGCATCGGTGCAGCTGTGAAAAGCGGCCTTTTGGCAGCCAAAGCGATTGCCACCGGCCAATCATATTCCACCCGAACAATCAACCGATTCAGTTTAAAGAGCATACTTCTACAACCTTTTACCTGAATCTTGCATGAAGTTCCATTCCGTAAGTGTAAATCATTCTTTTTAAGCTTTTATCACGTTGATCCATGCTTATCTTAATAATGCTTTGCCACGTAGTGACAATCACCGTTTGGCCGACAGCGACTACAAATAATCAATCGCGGACAAGGCTTTTATGGAGAATTTCACAATATGCCGATTAATCTAAAATGGCTTTTTAAACTTCCCGCCGGCCGCCTATCACGTCGAATTGGTTTGTGGGTCTTTGTCAGTGTAATCCTAATAGAAACAATTATATTCATCCCGTCCTTGTACAACCGAAAACAGGAATTGCTGGACCAGATTCGTAATATATCCACAGCAAAAATTAACATATTGATGAAGCTGGCCGGCCATTTGGAAACCAAGCAAGATTTCATGCAACATTTTGAAAAACTTAAAATGGATCCCAATATTCTCGGTGGAAGCATATATGATCCGGATGGTGACGTGATCGCTAAGTTTGGCGAATACCCGCAACTATCCATGACGGCGGTTGTCGATGATGGCATCACCAACTTGGTCAGCACGGACGCCAACCATTATGACTCTGCCTGGCGTGTGGCAATTTATCAACAAGACTATACATTAATCCTCCGCCAGGATTCAACATCTGTGAATAAAGACCTGTTCAGCTACTTTTTACGGATTGCCGGTCTGGTGGTGATCATCTCATTTTTCGTTTCGGCTGGTGCTCTGATTGCCTTGGAACCGATCGTCATTACACCCATTCTCAGGCTCCGCGGAGATTTGACCATGGCCGGGGAAGCGGTTCAAAAAGATGCTGAGGCACCAACTTTTAATTCCTCCCTTATCGCGCGTAAAGACGAGTTGGGCGAAGTTATTTCAGCATTTGTGAATATGTACAAGCAGATAATCGAGGCCATCAATAAAAGAAAGCAGGCCGAGCAATCGCTCCAAAATTCCCTTCGTCAGGTCGAGCTGGTTTCAAAGGCGCTGAATAAGGAGTTGGAACAGGGCAGACTGATGCAGGCCAATTTTTTGCCTGAAAAATTACCCCACGTAAAAGGCTGGGAATTTGCGGCCTACTTTAAACCGGCACGCCAAGTCTCAGGAGATTTCTACGATATATTTGAACTGCCCAGAGGACAAATCGGAATTGTTATTGCCGATGTCTGTGACAAAGGCGTTGGCGCAGCGTTGTTTATGGCACTTATCAGAAGCCTGATCCGCATTTTTTCGGGCCAAACCGAATTAGAAGGTTTGCGCTTAGCCAGTGCAAATAAGCCACCCGATCCGGTTTGGTCAACGGTCAAAGCAGACTACTCGGAATCGGGCCAGCAAACCGCATTAGAAGCTGTTCGCATGACCAATAACTATATCATCCAGAATCATGACAAACTCGGCATGTTTGCCACCCTATTCTTCGGTGTCCTGAATCCTGATACCGGTTCGATTGTTTATATCAATAGCGGCCATGACCCGCTTTTTCTTATCGCTGCATCCGGGCGTGCGCAAAGATTGACCCAAACCGGACCTGCTGTAGGATTGATGGCAGATGCCGACTTCCGAACTGCAGAAATCCGCCTCGAACCAGGTGCCGCCATTCTTGGTTGCACGGATGGTGTAACCGAAGCCCGCTCTGCGCAGGGTAATCTTTATAGCCGCCACCGATTGGAGACACAGCTCAACCGGCAATTTACAACAGCTCATGATCAGATCGAACACATAAAATCCAAACTCTTCGACTTTATCGGCGATGCCTCCCAGGATGACGACATCACCCTCTTAACGGTCCGGCGATCCTAAAAGTCCACCTGAAATTGTAGATACAAAACCCTATAAACCCAATTTGCTCTTCAATTTTGATGTACTTGAAAAATGTTTTACAGAAATGCCGAGGCCAGTGGGAATTAGAACGTTTTTCAAAATACTGTTCCGTTTCGTGAGAAAAGCGGTTCCGTTATTTTTCCGATTCAGGTTGGCTCTGTTTTTTGCTTTGGGACAACAATGCCATCCGAATCATCTTCGACAAATAGATGTACATCCCGTTGCGGGAATGCAATCACGATACCGCGTTCCTTAAACAGCCGATCGATATCAAACCGGATGGCAGTTTCCACAATCAGCATGTTGTCGATGTCTGTCCATATTCGCAGGCGAAACAACAGAGCACTATCACCAAAGTCCCTGAAGATAACATCCGGTTTGGGATTTTTTAGCACATTCTTGGTATGGGCGGCGATTTCGAGTAGGGTTGAGCGCACCAATTCAATATCCGAGCCGTAGGCCACACCCACCTCGATATGTCTTCTTAAACGTTTGTCCTTGAAACTCCAGTTGGTAACCTGCGCGCTGATAAATTCGGAATTGGGAATGATGAGGGATGCATTATCGTAGGTTTGAACCACGGTAGCGCGCACATTGATTTTCTTGACCGTTGCCCAAGTGCCGTTGATTTCCACATCGTCACCGACCTGGATGGGACGTTCGAACAACAGGATAATGCCGCTGATGAAATTGTTGAAAATGTTCTGCAAACCGAAACCGAGCCCAATTCCCAGTGCGCCAAAAGCCAGGGCCAGTGTCGTGGTTCCGAAACCGAAAATATGCAGAGAAATTAAAATGCCAAACACCCATAAGGTATAGACGGTTATGGTAATAATGGAGTCCTGAAGGCCGGTTTCCAGCCCGCTGTCAACCAATACTTTCTCTCCAATAAGATACCGCCAAACTTTCGTCAGCATGTGGGTCAGGACCAGGGCGATAAAGGCGTAAACCAGATTGATTAAACTGAAACTTATTTTTCCAATGTTGATTGGATAGGTGAGCCAATTCAGCAGATTGGAGATTAGGGCGCCTTTGCCGCCCCATGTAAAAATTAGCAGCAGTAACACGGCCACCAGCCAAAAAATCAATACGGCCTGGAGCACCAGCCACCGAAAAGGTTGACGCGAATTGTTGGAATCCGCGTCGCTGCCCAGCCCCTGGCCTTTCAATCTCTGGCGCCATTCCTGCAGGGATAACAAGCTTAAGATCGTCCACCAGAAGAGAATGACCGTTATTCCCCAGTTGGTAAGCCAGTAGACGGCAAGCAATGGATATCCGGCGATATCAAAAATTAAACCAATTGCGACAACGCTATAGGACCAGCCCGACGCCAGCGTCACAAGTACTTGTAGTGATGTACCACCATCCGGTTGTCGGGGCTTCACGTTCTGAAGTGGTGATTTCCAGAAGCCTGCCAGCCAGAAGAGCAGGTAAATCCCAGCCATAATACGCAGTAGAAACAGAAGAATTGTTTCCCCATCATACAGCCATTCAACACCGACATAAACAATGGCGACATATCGAACCACAAGGGAAACGGAAGCAATGCGTGTGACATGGTGGTCTTCCAACCAACCTTTTTCCTTGAAGACAATTTTTGCGAAATGTCTGCCCCAGCGGGTCAATAATATAATCAGGAGCACTTTAGAAACCGACTGATAAAATGGTGAGGTCGTAAACACCATATTACTGGACAGAAAAAGGTAGGCGAGCAGTGCTGTACCCGCCAGCAATACCGAGCGTCGGAGCAGTTTCAACATTAAACGCAAATTCGAGGCACCTTGGCGGTCGGTCTGGTTCATAAACCTATCTAAATATCGCCGAAATTTCAGAAGAAAGTATTGAAAAATACCAAAAATTATCAAAAACGTATAAAGATAGGCGCGACCTGATTTCCAGTCAAACCGCAAGGCCTTTACCCAGGCGTCCTTTGTAAGCAGCAGGCGTGCTTGCTGCGTGAGCTGCTCCAATTCTCCTGCTATTTGACGAACAGATAAAGAGGCTAACGGCAGTTTTCTACGTTCCAGATACTGTTGCTTTTTTCTTAACTTGATCTTTTCATTCAAGCGCGCCGCCTGATCGTTCAGGGCTGCACCGATCGCATTGATATCATCCAGATATACGGATTGAGCGATATGGGTTTTATTAAGAATTTCTCGCTTTTCATTGAGTTTTACCAATAATGAGCGGAGCCCCTGCTGAATCGGTTTGAGATCCGAAGCGGGTATTGCCGCCGTTGAAATATCCTTTAATTGTCCCTTGGTAATCTCAATGCGTTCGTCGGCTGCTTTTATTGCAGATGTAAGGGTTGCCTGCTTTTGGTAGAGCGTTTTAACGAGTGTATTGACGCTGGCCGAGGCCGCCCGGTTGTCTCCAAGAGCCTTTTCAAGTTCTTTGGTATGAACATTGGACAACACCAATAGATTGCCATGCATGGAGGTTAAAAATTTATACGCCCTTAGCTCCGTTTCGATGAGGCTCTGTTGGTCCTGTGCCTGTTTAAATTCCAGGCCCAGATCCTGTAGCCTTTCATTTTCCGCCAGGATGGCATTCTCGATGGAGCTCCTCATTTCAACATAATCCTGTTTTAGCTCAATCGCCTGATCCTGAGCTGAAACCGTTGCGGAGAAAAACAAAGAGGCAGCCCAGCATGCACACAGAATCGCATAAACCAATTGTTTGGAATTACATCGTTTTTGCAATGGACACCCTCACAACCATTTTTTGCGTTTAAACCAGAACAATGGATAGGACCAGGCCCTCTCCAATTCCGGCATATATCTGAGATTCATCCCGCAAATTCCAGCTAGGGCTAAATTAATATGGAAAGGGCATTGTGCTGATAATAAAACTACATATATGATTAAGAATTGAGTAACATTGGGGTGCAATGATTGCAAATGATAATTGCAAGTTACGTTAAAAGAGAATTGAATTAATCCAGGTACGGATCGATTTGAATGTTAACATATAGATTGACTTCCGGCAGACCGATGTCCTCCAATGATACGGTTGCTTCGGTACCGTGTCCGGTGCGAGGCGGAATACTCAAAGAAAATTCCCGCTCTGCCTGACGATGGCCACGTCCCCCACACGCAGGACAATCAAAAATATCCCAAAATCCAGTTTGATTACATTGCGGACATCCTTCGATAACCGGCACCCGGATAGGAAACAACCCACCACGCATGGCTTCGCTGGGTGACAGGATCACTTCATAGTAAAGATCTTTTTGCGGCGGACGAAGTCTTTCTTTTTGAAATAATCCCGGTACAAAACCTTCAAAAAATTCATCCACAAACGACTCGAACTCTCTCAGCTCGTATAACGGTGCAGTCCGTCGCTTTATTTCTTCGGTCATAGAGGATATTCGTATCGGTTCAGACCGCTCCTCCAAGTTGGCATCATGCAAGCGACGGGCATCTTCATCCATGAGGGTTTCATAAGCCTCTCTTATTTCTCGAAATCGTTGGGTGTCGACGGATTGGGCTGTGTCGGGATGAACTTTTTTGGCAACCTTGCGGTAGGCTCTTTTGATTTGCTTCAGATCAGCTCCACGGCTAATGCCCAGGGTAACGTAATAATCCTTTGCCATGACCTACCTCCCCCTATGCCGGCGTTGCGAAGAAGCATCACCAGTAAAGCAGCCGGACACCGAATGACGTCTCAGTGCCCGGCTCGGTCTATATTATCCGGCATTCACGGTTATCTTGCGTGGCGTCGCTTTTTCAACCTTGGGCATTACCAGCCTGAGTACCCCGTCCTTTAAATTTGCGGTGATTTTTTCCTGATCAATCACTTCAGACAGGGTAAACTGACGATAGTATTTACCCACGCCGTATTCCACCACAAGGCGCTCCTCGGTCTTTTCGTCATCTGATTCGGCTTCACCGGTCAGTGTCAGGATGTCATCACGCAGATCAATGGTCAGGGTATCACTGGTTACACCCGGCATATCCGCCAGCAGGGTCAGTTCTTTTTCGGACTCAAAGATGTCCACATCCGGTGTATAGACCGCCCCGGGACGCGTCTGCTCTGCATCGGTGGACACCTCTTGTTTTTCTTTGACTTTTAGTTCTTTGGCTTCGGCTTCTGTCATGGCGATCTCTCCCTTCAGAAACAGTTGGTTTAATTGATCGTAATTTGTTTGGGTTTGGCTTTTTCAGCCTTGGGCACGCTTACCTTTAATATGCCATTGTCTAATGAAGCGCTGACACCATCAGGGTTGATGTCGCCGGGCAGACTAATGGCCCGGGAGAATTTACCGGCTTCCCTTTCCTTTCGGTGGTAACGGACGTTGTCCTTTTCAGCTTCGATTTTGCGTTCCCCGGAAATCGACAGATTGTTGCCGGTTGCCTGGATTTCCAAATCGTTTGCGGAAATTCCGGGAAGCTCTGCTCGAACATAATAATGATTCTGATCCTCGGTCAGGTTAATGGACGGGAAAACGCCGGCGTGCAAGCTCGGCAGGCCACTACCGGACACATTGCTAAGGAAGCTGTACATCTGATTACGCATCCGTTCCAATTCTTGAAACGGGCTTCTTACATTCCAGGTCGGTAATCCAAACATTCTCCTGTAAATCATGGTGCATCCCTCCTTTTATATTATTCAGTTGCGTTCTGTTCTAAACCCAGAAAATGTGAATCGTATTTTTCCACATTACTCTCAATTAATATGATAAATTTTAATTAATTTTTGTCAAGATATGAAAAATATTTTTTCTTGCATTATTATTTCACTTGATTTACATTAAAGTAATGAAAAATAGTTACATCCATGGAGAGATTCGAATGATGAAAAAAATCGGTAAGAAAACATCAACGAGTTTGAATTTGCCGAAGATGACGTCCTCTGCGCTCAAAGGGAAACAATCTGTCCGCACGAGTTTCAAGTTATCCGAGGCATGTATTCAGGCCATTAGCATTGTATCCACCCAGCTGGGACTCAAGCACCGATCTCTATTTG
>Ga0180435_10001015_pt1 | contig 29537 bp, 14 predicted proteins | sample SS_ome_3_FD_132467 | JGI IMG/M metagenome (GOLD analysis project Ga0180435, IMG submission 132467) | Hypersaline lake sediment archaeal communities from the Salton Sea, California, USA - SS_3_S_1 metaG | ecosystem: Environmental > Aquatic > Non-marine Saline and Alkaline > Hypersaline >... | reverse complement strand
TGAAATTACAAATTCCTATACGATTGAATTACCAGCTTACGCTGGACCTCTTTCTGCCAGAGGCGAATTGAAATATTATCTATTTCCTTTATATTACCTGAAATTACAAATTCCTATACGATTGAATTAAGAAAAAAAGGAAATGGACTATTTTAATCTCAGAACCTTTGAACGCTCAAAGGTTCCGAACCTCCAAAACCGCCCCGCCCGGACTTTTGGGGCAGGCCTTATGGGGCGATTATATGATAATGAATGTTCTCTACTTTTAACTGGGCTTTAAAAAGGGAACTTGACCCGATGGAATGATATGGGGGACGGTTATTTAAAATGTGAGGGTTAAGATCGCTTCGCTGCGCTCGCGATGACATAGTGTGGGGATTAAGATTGTTTCGCTGCGCTGGCAATGACAGGAAATGAACTATTTTATACTCATCGGGTATGATAATTCCGGGCAGGGCCCGATGTATATGTTGTTGTGATAAGTAAATACACCATACAAAAACGGTAAAACTCAATTGCGCTGAGTATATAAAGGGTGGGGGGGGAGCGAAATTATTGGATCAGTCGTCGCAGGGCGGCCAGGTTGAGCATGTCGAGGTCGCGGCCGCCGGGGGAGAGCCCCTTAGGAGTTTCCAGAATAAAGGGGATATGGCGGAGCCGATGGTCGGTAAGAAAATGGCGGAATCCGTCGCGGCCGATAAAGCCTTTGCCGATATGTTCATGTCGGTCAACATGGCTGCCCAGGTCGGTGCGGGTGTCATTGATATGAATTACCTCCAGTTTAGACAAGCCAATGGTTTGGTCGAATTCCCGCATTGTATTTCGATAGGCAGATTCCGTACGAAAGTCGTAGCCGGCAGCGAAGATGTGGCAGGTGTCGAGGCAAACTCCCAGTCGGCGGGGATGAGCAGAGGTGGAAATTATCTTGGCTATCTGGGCAAAGGTATGGCCGAGGCAGGTTCCCTGGCCGGCGGTGGTTTCCAGGATGATTTTGCAGTGTGAGCGATCGTATTTGTTCAGGATGTGGTTAAGGGCGCCAACGATTTTTTTTATGCCTTTTGGGGGACCTTGTCCCATGTGGGCGCCGGGATGAATGATAAGGTATTCCAGTTGTAATCGCCGGCAGCGGTCATATTCATCGGACAAAGCAGTTATACTTTTTCGGTAAACGGTTTTGTCGGCGGCGGCAAGGTTGATGAGATAGCTGGCATGGGCGGCAACCGGAGAGAGAGATGTTTTATCGCGAGTTTGCCGGAAGGTTTTTATCTGTTGATCGGTAAGGGGAGGATGCTGCCACTGTCGCTGATTGGCGACGAACATCTGGATGCACTGACAACGTCTTTTTTGGCCGGCGAGCAAGGCATTTTCCAGGCCGCCGGCAATCGACATATGGGCACCTAAAACCAAGGGTATCTTTATATTTTGTTGAGTCATATATGGCAATCTATTTTTATAGTTGCCATATAGTGTATCGCAATGATTAGTCTCGTCAAGTTTCCAGTATATGCTGTACCGGTTTCAGCTAAATTATGGTGACTTTAATAGGTCGTGACGCAGTTTCGGCCGGAATTTTTGGCCCGGTAAAGGGCTTCATCGGCCATGCGCATTAAATGTCGGACGTCGAATGGCTGGTCTTGCCGAAGGGTGGCGATTCCGATACTTAAGTGCAGATTGGAATTTGGAGTCGAATCTATATTAATAGAAGTTGATTGGTGATTAGTTATAAGGACGTTCCGGGCAACGCGATGATTAGCTTCCCGGATAAAGTGTTTTCGTAATCTTTCGGCTACGGCCTGGGCTTCCGGGGTGCCACAATCCTGTAATATAATAACAAATTCGTCCCCGCCGTAACGAGCGCAAATGTCACCCTCACGGAGAAAAGCCTGGATAAGTTCGCCGGTAAAGGCAATTACCTCGTCGCCCACGGAATGCCCCCATTGGTCATTGACTTTTTTGAAATTGTCCACATCTATCATCAGGCAGGTCAGTTCCGTTTCATTTTCGATTGCCTGTTCGAACAGACTTTGAGAATATTCGTTAAAGCGTCCTCGGTTGGGCAGGCCGGTGAGATGATCGGTGCCGGCGGTTTTTTCGGATTTTCTCAAAGCCCGGTCCAGGTCCCTGGTGCGGGTGTGTACTTTTTGCTCCAGTAAAGAAGCTGATTTTTCCAACTCTGCACAGGAACGATCGAGGGCGGTTAAAAGCAAATTAAATTCACGGGCCAATTCTCCTATTTCGTCGTTATGGTTTAATGGTATTGATTTTTCGCTCAATCCATACCGTACGGATCTGATGTCGGCGAGAAGATGGCGCAGAGGTCTGATTGTGGTGATGTGATTCAAGGTCCGATATATTCCAGCCAGGCTTAAAATGGAGCCGACAATCAGCAACGGTAAATAGCTGTGGAAAGTGACGGTAGCAATCACTGTAAATATGCCCAGCAGGGTAACCAGTATTCTCATATAGTGTTTCCTGTTGATCTAAATATGTCTTACACGGCAACTTATTTTAAATATAATATATAATGACAATGGATGCGGGGTGATTCGGGAAAAATTCTTCTGATATCCAATTTACACAAAATGAGTTATACCCATCGGGTATGAGAATTCCCGGCAGAGCCCGATGTAATTGTTTTCTGGATAATTATATACACAACGCGAAAACGGGAAAATTCAATCGTGTAAAGGCGAAAATGAAAAGAGATATTTAATGGGGAAGAGGGGGTAGGCAGATGTTTTATTGCCATTGACCGTTGAAGACCTCCGTGGCGGGTCCGGCCATGTAAACGTGGTTATCTTCTTCGTTCCAGAGGAGATGCAAGTCGCCGCCGGGAAGGTGGGCCAGGATGTTTCGTTCGGTTTTACTGGCCAGTATTCCCGCGACGCAAACGGCCGCGGCGCCGGTACCACAGGCCAGGGTAATGCCGCTGCCCCGTTCCCAGGTTCGCATAATCACTTCGTGAGGTGAAATTTTCTGTACGAAATGCACATTGATTCGCTGGGGGAACATGTCATGGTTTTCGATGAGCGGTCCCGTTTTTTCGAGGTCAACCGCTGAAGCATCCGGGCAATAGAATACGGCATGGGGATTTCCCATAGAAACACAGGTCATGAGCAGATTCTGGTTATCTACGTTAAAAGGTATGCCGACCGCCTGTTGGCCGGTGACGTTGACGGGGATTTCGGTGGGCAGAAGAATCGGTTCGCCCATATTGACGCAAACCTGCGTTACTTTCCGGTTATGAATGGCCACGGCCAAGGTCAATACGCCCCGGCCGGTCTCGACGGTGATTTCCCGAATGCTGCCGGCGTGGGGGATGACGGAGTTTAGTAATTGTTCACTGACAGTTTGGGTGGGAGAGCGGCCCGAGGTGAGATTGTGATCGAAGGCGTATTTGGCAACACAACGTATGCCGTTGCCGCACATTTCGGCTTCGCTGCCGTCGGCGTTGAACATGCGCATGCGTACATCGGCAGTGTCGGAGGGCGTAATCATAATTAAGCCGTCGGAACCGATACCAAAATGACGGTCGCTGACGGCAATGGCCAACTCAGCGGGGTTTGGGATATTTTCCTGTAAACAATTGATATACACGTAATCATTGCCGATACCGTGCATTTTGGTAAAGCGCATTTCGATTCCCTTTATATTCATTTGCCTTGAACTATCTCTGCTTGATTATACCCAATCAGAGAAGATATGTATAGAATCAAACTGTCCTGGGATATGATTATTTGCCGGCTGTCTGAGTTTTTTTTTCGCGGCGATGTTCGATTATTTCCCGAGCGATGTTTTCGGGCACGCGGGCATATCGGGCCATTTCCATGGTAAAGGTTGCCATTCCTTTGCTGAGGCTGCGAATAACGGTGGCGTAGCCGAACATATTTGCCAAGGGTACCTCGGCGCGAATGACGGTATAATTTTCGCGCATTTCGGTATCGAGGATGATGCCCCGGCGGGAATTTATGTCTCCGACAAGAGGCCCCTGGAATTCCCGGGGCGTTTCGAGCTCAACGGTCATAATGGGTTCCTGGAGGTGGGGTCGTGATTTTTTAAAAGCCTCTTTGAATGCGTCGGCCGCGGCGATGCGAAAAGCCATTTCGCTGGAATCCACCGAATGGTGAGAGCCGTCATCGAGGCACATTTTACAGCCGACGATTTCGTATCGGGCTAAAGGTCCTTCTTTCATGGCCTTGATAAAACCTTTATTGACGGCGGGGATGTAGTCGGAAGGGATACGGCCACCGGTGACGTTGTCTTCAAATTCATAAGAGGTCGGGGCCTTGTCGTCGAGCGGAATTAAACGTCCCACTACATGAGCGAACTGGCCAGATCCGCCGGTTTGTTTTTTATGGCGGTAATCGAATTTGGCTTCGACGGTAGGGGCTTCACGATAACTGACGTTGGGAGGGCCGACGGTAACTTCCGCTTTGTATTCTCGGCGCATTCTCTCGATATAAACATCCAGATGCAGTTCTCCCATGCCGGCAATAATGGTGTCGCCGGTTTCGGGGTCGGTATGGACCCTGAAAGTCGGGTCTTCTTTCATAAAGCGATTGAGAGCTTTTCCCATGCGGTCCTGATCAGCGGAACTGTTGGGTGAGATAGAGAGGCTGATTACCGGGTCCGCGACAAAAATACTTTCGAGGGAAAAGTTTACTTCCGGAGAACAAAAAGTATCACCGCTGATACAATCCACCGCCAGCAGAGCGACAATGTCCCCGGGGCCGGCTTCATCGATGTCTTCCCGGTCGTTGGCGTGCATACGAACGATTCTGCCGATACGGACCATTTTGTTGGTTCGGGCATTTTTATACTGTTGTCCCTTGCGCAGCTGTCCCTGATAAATGCGGGTGTAGCTGAGTTGTCCGAACGACTCATCGGTGATTTTAAAAGCCATGGCGACCAAGGGGGCATCGGGGTCACAGACCAGGGGGGTTTCGGCGCCTTCGTTATTGTGGTTACGGGCGAAAGAGGTACGATCCAAAGGGCTGGGCAGATAAGCGCAGATGGCGTCGAGCAGGGGCTGAATGCCCTTGTTTTTGAATGCGGAGCCCATCATCATGGGTACGATGTCACGATTGATGGTGGCTTGACGAATAGTTTGGTGAATCATGGTCTCGTCAACGGGTTTTTCTTCCAGGAGCAGTTCCATCATATCTTCGTTGAACATGCTGAGGGATTCGAGCATGTCATGCCTTTTTTTCCGGGCGGAGGATAAATATACGGAGGGTATATCGGAATAAACCACTTTTTCTCCGGCAGAGCCCTGGAAACTAATCGCTTTCATGGTGACCAGATCAATTACACCTACGAAATCATCGCCGGTGCCCATATTGATCTGAATGGGGATCACATTGAGTCCCAGTTTTTCCCTGAGGTCCTGTTGGACGCGGTCGGGGTCGGCGCCGGTGCGGTCCATTTTATTAACGAAAGCAATGCGGGGAACGCGGTATCGTTTCATTTGCCGGTCAACGGTAACAGATTGGCTTTGTACGCCCCCGACGGAACAAAGGACCATAATCGCTCCGTCGAGCACACGCAGGGAACGCTCTACTTCCACGGTAAAGTCAACATGGCCGGGGGTGTCGATGAGATTCATGTTGATTTCCTGCCATTGTACCTGTGTGGCAGCGGAAGTGATGGTGATTCCCCGTTCGCGTTCCAGGTCCATGAAATCCATGGTGGCGCCGCCGTCGGAGCCTTTGACTTCCTGCATACGATGGATCCGTCCCGAATAAAACAGGATTCGTTCGCTAAGGGTGGTTTTGCCTGAATCTATGTGGGCGGAAATTCCGATATTTCTTATTTTGCTGATTCTCTGCATTTTTCGGTTACCTAAACATTGTTATCACTATCAAATCTACGGGGTAAATCATCTCGCCAAGCAGGTCGGTCATTTTTTTCTGTAAATCACCATGGTGATTTATTGTTGGAAAAGACAAGCCAGTGCTTTCCCCCCAGTTGGTGAGAATTTGGCATAATAGCATAATAAGTAATAGCAGTCAAGGTAATTGTGGAAAAAATACCCATCGGGCATGCATATTCCTGGCGGGGCCCGATGTAATTGTTTTCTGGTTAAGTATATACATAATGCGAAAACGGGAAAATTCAATCGGAAGCAGTATATTTTCTGAAATTTTTATAGTGGGCTGATGAATAATCGCTTGATTTCAGGGGTGGTCTGGCGTATCTTTAGGCGATTATGAGTGTGTTTTGGCACTTTTATACCGATTGGGTATGAGAATTCCTGGCAGGGCCCCGAGGTAAAGTTTTTTCGGATATGTAAATATATAATATGAAAACGGGAAAATACAATCGTGATGAGTATAGTTGTCCAAAAGGCCCTTTGGGATGAAATATTGGGCCGTAAAAACTGCGAAAGTTAAGCTATGATAGATATAAAGCATTTACGTGAGAATCCGGACGTTTACCGAAAAGCCTGTCGCGAGAAAGGTTGCGATGTTGATATTGAACAGTTGTTGGGCTGGGACGAACAGCTGCGAGTTCTGAATAGGCAATTGCAGGATATTGTCACCGAGAAGAATCAGGTGGGCAAGGATATTGCCAGGATCAAAGACGCCTCGGACCGCCAACAGGCTATTGACGGTATGGGTCGCCTTAAGGAACAGGAAAAAGAACTCAATGCGAAAGTGGTTGAGTTGGGCCCGCAGATTAAGGAAATGCTGCTGCGGATGCCGCAGCCGGCCCACCCGGACGCGCCGGTGGGAGAAGATGAATCGGGTAACCAGGAGGTTCGGCGGTGGGGCGAGGTGCGTGAGTTTGATTTCGAGTGCAGAGATCATATCGCCTTGGGGGAGCAGTTGGGCATTATAGATATCGATCGGGGGGTGAAGCTGAGTGGTGCGCGTAATTATGTGTTGCGTGGTGATGGAGCGTTGCTGCATCAGGCGGTACTGCGTTTTTCTCACGATATGATGGTGGCGAAGGGATTTGAGCCTTTGACGGTTCCGGTTCTGACGCGGGAGGAAACGTTCATGGGGACGGGCTGGTTCCCGGAAGGTAAAAGCCAGGTCTATCAGGTTCCTGAAGACAATCTGTTTTTAGTGGGGACCGCGGAGGTGCCGGCTACCAGCTTGTATATGAATGAGATTCTGGATGAGGATGATCTGCCCAAACGTTTTGTCGCTCAGTCTTTGTGTTTTCGACGAGAAGCGGGAGCGGCGGGGAAGGACACTTATGGGCTTTATCGGATCCATCAATTCGAAAAAGTGGAGCAGGTGGTCATATGCCGGGCGGACATGGAAGAAGTGGAGAGGTGGCATGAGGCTATAGTGGCTAATGCCGAAGAGGTATTGCAGAAACTGGATTTGCCTTACCGGGTACTGGAGATTTGCAGTGGCGATATGGGGATGGGTAAGTATCGTATGTACGATATCGAAACGTGGATGCCCAGCCGGGGAGGGTACTGCGAGACACATTCGGCGAGTAATCTGCTGGAGTTTCAGGCCCGCAGGTTGAATCTGCGGTATAGAGACAAGAAGAAAAGAGTCAGGTTCTGTTATACGATGAACAATACAGTCATCGCTTCGCCGCGGATTTTAATCGCTTTGATGGAGTTGAACCAGAACGCCGACGGTAGTATTAATATTCCTTCGGCACTGCGGCCTTACATGCATGGTCGGGAGCGAATTAAGGCGGATTGAATCTTTCCGGATTGCCAGGCCTTTCATATTCCCATGGGTAAGATATACCTGTCCCACATGAAGCTACCATGGAAGTGATTTCATATACCCATCGGGTATGAGAATTCCCGGCAGGGCCCGATGTAATTGTTTTCTGACAAGTAAATACATAATACAAAAACGGGAAAACTCAATTGCGATGATTTTAACTTGATGAAAATATTTTGGTTCATCGGAATAATTTTTGGGTAGCATGCAAAGCTATTTTAAACTCGGTAAAACAGCTCGGGGCCCCCTGGCGGGAAATTGCCCCCCCGGCTGCCCCAATTTGCCCGCCAGCCCAATCTGTTTTGCCGAGAATGACAAGCTGAATTTCCTTGATTTACGGCAGGGCCAGATGTAATTGTTTTTCCGGATCATTGGATAATTTCTGTAGAGTACTGCGTACGGCTAAATTTGTGGGTGCTGATGTTTCCTATGTAACAGCAGTGGCGAGCTTTGCTCGCGGATAGCACTAAGCTTTTTACGCTGGGCAGAGTAGTAGAGATGGATAATCGAGCCATTCCCAGAGTTCGTTCTATTCGATTGCCGGCTCCTTTAATACCGGTGGCCGGTGTGGTTATAGGAGGGATATGTCTGGCGCGGTATAGCAATTTTTCCCTATGGGTCTATGTTCTGACAGCGATTATCGGTTTGTTGGGTGGATGGTGGCTGACTGGTAATCGCGGGAGTAAGGATAAGCACTGGTCACTATTGATGATTTGTGCCGGTTTTGCCGGGGTGGGGGGGATGAGTTATGAATTACATTATCATTATTATCCTGAGGGGCATCTGATTCGTTATTGTCGGCCGATGGAATCTCGTTTGGCCTCGATTGGCGGAACCATAGACACGGAGCCTTATATCGCTAAAAGTAGAGGTTCTCTGGCCCGTTATGATTTTTTACACGAGCCCATGACGATATTTACGCTCCGCTGTGACGAGGTGCTGACGAAACAGGGTTGGCATGATGCTTCCGGTCTGGTTCGGGTTGTGGTTCATCAGCCTGGTCCGCATTTGAAAATGGGGCAAAGAATAAGAATTGACGGGTGGCTGTCATTGTATCGTGGTCCACGAAATCCGGGTCAATATGATCGAACGGATTCATGTCGGTCGGCGCGCAGTTTAGTCAGTTGCCGAGTGCCAAACCTGGAAGCGATTACGGTTGACGGTGATGGCCGGGATAAGGCGCATTACCTGGCCAAGGTAAATGCCGGGTTGAGGAAACTGGCCCATGCTATTCTCTTCGATACGGATAGTTTCGCTTTCGATAAAGAATCACGTGGGGGGGGTGTTCCGTCGTTTTTGACAGCTCTGTTACTGGGGGAGAGGCATAAGCTTTCGCCGGGAATCTATGAAAGTTTTATGAAGACGGGGACGATTCATTTTCTGAGTGTTTCCGGTTTACATGTAGGTTTATTGGCGGGATTTGTGTGGGGATTGAGCCGGTTGTTACGGTTATCACGCAGATGGGCCGGACTTTTTTGTATGGTTGTTTTGTTGGTTTATCTGGCGATTATTCCGTTGCGGCCGCCGGCGATGCGGGCGGGATTGATCGCTATTGTTTTTTGTCTGGCCTATATGGGGCGTCGTTGGCCTAATCCTCTCAACATTCTTGCCTTCGCGGCGATTGTGTTATTAATGGTGCGGCCTCTGGATTTATTTAGCGCGGGTTTTCAACTTTCTTTTCTGGTGGTGTTGGGTTTGATTCTTTTTGTTCCCAATCTCTATCGGAGGATTTTTGTGGAAGATCCGGTTGATTTGACAACTTTTCGTTCGCCTATCCGGCGCAAGGACGATCCGTTTCCGTGGGGGCAATTTTTAAGCAGCTATGTTTTGCGGTCGCTGTGGGGGTTGACCTCGGTGGCGGGGGTGGCTTGGCTGGTTGGTTTGCCGCTGACGGCGTGGCATTTTCACAGGATAGCTTTGTGGGGGATTTTGGGATCGGTGATTTTGTATCCTTTGATTTCTCTGGTTGCGCTGCTGGGTTTCAGTAAGCTGATGGTGAGTTGTCTGCTGCCATTTTTGTCGGATTTTACGGCGAAGCCATTGGTTTGGCTGAGCGGAGGGGTAATATCTATAACAGGAATACTGGCTGAGTTACCCTGCAGCTCGATCAATACCGCGGCTCCGCCGATATGGTTTATCGTTATTTATTATTTGATACTGGCGGGGGCGGGTTGGTATGCCAGAAACAAAGACACGATCCCGCGTTTTCTGGTGGAGTTGGTGTTGGTCTGGCTGATTATTTTTGTGTGGTTTATTCCTTTCGGAGAAAGAAGGCGTCCGTTGCAGACCAGCGCGGTTACGGTGTTAGACGCAGGTCATGGCAACGCGGTGATTGTCGAATTGCCCGATGATAAAGTGATTTGTTATGACGCGGGGAGTCTGTCGAATTTTAATCTGGCTGGAAATATTATTATTCCTTTCCTGAGAAGCAGGGGCATACAGGATATCGACGCGTTGTTTATTTCTCATCCCAATATCGATCACTATAACGGTGTTGTCGATCTGTGTCGTTTTTTTCCGGTCCAAACGGTTTATATCAATGAATATTTTGAGGTCGATATCAAGTCCGCGGCCAAATTTACGCTTGATAAACTGCAGCATATCGATCAATCAGTAAGATTCCTGAGTCGGGGCCGTCGGTTGGATGGTAAACCTGAACAGGGAGAGGGTGCTGACTATGCAATTGAGATTCTTTGGCCGCCGCGGTATCATCCTTCCTGTGAACTGAGTGGCAATGACAGCTCATTTGTAGTGCGCATTAAAGAGGAGAACGGATCGATTCTGCTTTGCGGAGATATAGGGGAAATATCGCAACAGTTGTTGTTGGAGAACTCCAGGCGGGAGTTGAGAGCCGATGTGTTGTTATTACCTCATCATGGTTCACCTTCTTCTTTGTTGCCGGGATTTATTCAAGCGGTTTCTCCAAAGATTTCGATAAACAGTTCGGGTAGAATCAGCCAAGCGATACGGGGTAAACTGACAAAGATGCTGCCTGAAGGTAATGTTTTCCATACCTGCGACCATGGCGCGGTTACCGTTCGGCTGAAGGCAGATGGGATTGAAACAGAACCATTTCGTTGAAGCAATTCAGAAAAGTCGATACAATCTCCGCTTGCCGGTGTGCGATTTTGCGTTTTTTATTGGTTATACCCACTGGGTATCATTTTGAGTAGGTCCAGTCGTAAGTGTGTGTCGAAAGCAGTTTTATGAAATAATTTGCATGGCATTTTCATGTGGAACAGGCATATTGTCGTGTTTTTGGTATTATGCGACAGGCTCAGCCTTATGTTTTTATTTGTCGAAAGTTATTTGATTCTGTTATGATGGGTCGATATGCCAGAACGGTTTAACCAACGAATAATGAGAATTATGACCCGGCCGGAATACCATCCGATGAAGCGGCGCGAGTTGTCGCGAGCGCTGCGCGTGCCGGATGAGGAATACGCGATCTTTCGCCAAGCGTTAGAACAGATGAAGGAACGAAGGCAGATTGTGGAGGGGCCGGATAAAAGGATCGCTTTGCCGCAGATTTCCGGGCAGGTGACGGGGGTGTATCAGGGGACCAGTAAGGGGTATGGCTTTGTCAGGCCGGATCAGGCGGTAGCGCAGGGAGATTTGTATATTCCGGCGGGTGAGTCTCTGGACGCGATCACCGGAGACCGTGTGGTGGCGCGGGTGCTTAAGCGGGGGCGTCGTGAGGGACAAACGCGTTACACGGGGCGGATTGTGGAGGTGCTGGACCGGGGAGATTGTCGGTTTGTGGGGGTGTTACAAAAGGGGGGGCGCCAATGGTTTGTGAAACCGGACGGCAAGGGTATGAGGGAACTTATATCGGTAGGTGATCCCGGAGCCAAAAACGCCCGGCAGGGAGATAAGGTTCTGGTGGAGGTGGTGAGTTTTCCGACGAAGGATTATTATGCCGAGGGGGTGATTATCGAAAGACTGGGGAAAAGCGGTACCAACAAGGCAGAGCTAAAAGCGGTAATCCGTCGCTATCATCTGGAAGACAAATTCAGTCGAGCGGCTTTGCATTATACCCGTCAGGCGGGTGCGGAGTTCGATGTTGAGATGGAAATCGCCAAGGGAGGGCGTGAAGATATTCGTGACCAAACGATTATCACCATCGACCCGGAAGACGCCCGGGATTTTGATGACGCTATCAGTATCAAGAAGCTGCCGCAGGGGGGCTGGCAATTAGGGGTGCATATCGCGGATGTGAGCAATTTTGTACGGGAAGGTTCCGCCCTGGATAAGGAGGCGCGGTTGAGGGGGACCAGTGTGTATCTGCCCCATCATGTGATCCCCATGCTGCCTGAGGTGCTGAGTAACGGAGTTTGTTCGCTACAGGAAAATCAGGGGCGTTTTGTGAAAAGCGCCTATATGAAATTCGATCAAAAGGGCAACGTGTTGGCTACCCGTTTTGCCAATAGTGTTATCAGTTCGACCCGACGATTGACGTATGAAGACGCCGAGCGGATTCTGGACGGGAATCGCAGCGGATTCGATGAAAAGACGGTGCGATTGTTGAAAAAGATGGAGAAACTGGCGAAAATTTTGCAGAAAAGAAGGCAGAAAGAGGGGATGCTGACGCTGGATATCCCCAAGGCCGATCTGATTTATAACGAGCGGGGGCAGGTAATCGATGCCCAGCCGGAGAGCAGCTCCTTTCCCCATACGATCATCGAGATGTTTATGGTGGAGGCCAACGAAGCGGTAGCCCGCCTGCTGGACAGCTTGAATGTGCCGTTTCTGCGCCGGATCCACCCGGAGCCGGACGCGTTAGTTACGGGTGATATGGCCAAGGTGATTAAATTATGCGGTTATGTTATCCCCAAGAACATCGACCGGAAGGGGCTGCAGCAGTTGCTGGCTTCGGCGGCAGGGAAACCGGAATCTTTTGTCATCAACCTGGCGGTTTTGAAAAGCCTGCAGCGGGCTGAATACAGCCCGGCCCATCTGGGTCATTACGCCTTGGCCAGCAAGCATTATTGTCATTTTACCAGCCCTATCCGCCGGTATCCCGATTTGTTGGTGCATCGATTACTACAGGCGTACCTGGAGGGGCGGCTGACGAAAGAAACTGTAGATCGTTTTGCCGGCTTCGATGAACTCATGGAATTAGGGCGGCATTGCAGTGCGACCGAACGTAACGCGGAGCAGGCGGAAAATGATTTACGCAGCCTTAAGATACTGCAAATGCTGGAGAAACGTATCGGAGAAGATACCCTGGCAGTGGTTACTACCATTACAAATTTCGGCCTGTTTGTCCAACTGGAGAAATACCTGATCGAAGGATTAATTAAAGCGGATGATGTCTCTCGGATTAAGGATAGCCGCCAGGGACGAGGCAAAAGGAAATTGAGGCAAAAATACAGTCGAAAAAACAATAAATTTGCGGAAAACTGTCCTTATATCCTGGGCCAGGAAATACGTGTTCGGATCGCGGGCGTCAATCCCGCGGGGCGGACGCTGGATTTAGTACCTGTCGAGTAATTTTGAGAGTATGTCCGATAATTTATGCTTGACGAATCGTGTCGGGATTGTTACTTTTAATGTAAGTATATTTAGTAAATGTATTTAAATGATTTGGGGGTGGGGTGAGAGTAAGGGGTTGGCTATTGCCGAGGCTTTAGAGGGGTTCGGTGGTGGGTGGAGGTTGAGTTTAGGTGGGGGACAAACCAGAAAAGTTCCCGAGGATTAATAGGCCATTTGGGTCAAGATTTCCTTTGTGTACCCATCGGGTATGAGAAATCCTGGCAGGGCCAGATGTAATTGTTTTTCTGATAATTAAATACATAATACACAAACGGGAAAATTCAATCGTGATGAGTATAGTTATGAAATCGCTCACCGGGCATTTTCATGTGGGGCGGGTATAAGTAAAGAAACCCGCCGTGTTAGTCCGATAAATTATGATAGGTGAAGACCATGGATCAGTTACGCCTTTTAAGAATAGCCATGAGATGTTTTTTTGTCATAATCTTTATGTTGGCAATTGTTTACGGATGTAAGCCTTCGTCCCGCAAGGATGTGGTGGATTTGTCATCTCCGCAGGAATTGGGAGTTACGATTGGTAGTCTTTGTGAGACAGTAGGCTATGAGGACGTAAAAGTATTTGGTCATGGTCTGGTGTGGGGTTTGGCGGGTACCGGTTCCCGGGACTGCCCGACGGGAGTGAGAAGTTATCTGGAGCAGTATTTAAGTAAAATAGAGTTAGAGCGTTATCTGGGGCCTGAATATGAAGGGATGACGGTTAAGGAGATAATCAATAGTCCCACTACAGCGGTGGTAAGAGTGAACGGGACTGTGCTGGCGGGGGCTCCCAAAGGTACTGTTTTTGATGTTCAGGTGAATATTCCCTGGTCATCGCAGACCGCTTCCCTGGAGGGCGGATGGTTATTGCCGACAGAACTGCAAATAGTCGTACCCGGTCGCAGTATTACCAGTCCGATGGCTCGGCATGAGTCCGCCATGGCTATGGGGCAGATTTTTATCAATCCTTTTCCGCGAAAATCCGTAGGGACAAGACGGTTGAGTCAGCGCCGTGGTACCGTTTTGGGAGGAGGACGTACCTTTTCAGATCGTCTGATATATTTAGGTCTGTTAGAGCCCAATACCCTGCGAGCCCAAATAATCCAAAGGCGAATCAATGGACGATTTCAGTTGGCGGATGGATATCGAGTGGCCGATGCCACCCGTCGAAAAATAACTATTTCTATTCCGGAGAACTATCGTCATGAACATCAGCATTTTATTTCAGTATTATTGTCGCTGTTTTTACAGGACAGCGCCGCTTTTCAAGAGTTAAAGCTGAAAGAAATGGATGAAATGGTTCGTAAATCCGGAGCGGATTATGAAACTATATCATTAACGTGGGAAGGTATCGGTCTTTTGTCGTTGCCTTATCTGGGCCCTTTGTATGAAAACGGATCGGGGGAGATTGCTTATTACGCGGCCCGTACGGCTTTGCGTCTGGGTGACGACGGGGCGGTAGTCTCACTGATAGAAATGGCATCGGATCATCATAGTCCTGTGCGTCTTTTGGCTACGAAAGAATTAAGTCGGATTGCCGATGAGCCTCGTGCCAGAAAAGCCCTGATAAAGCTGCTGGACAGCAATGATATGGCGATCCGGTTACTTGCTTACCAGGGTTTACGTCGGAAGGGTGATTCGCGGGTTCGTTCTGTAAGTTTGCCGGGCGGATTTTCTCTTGATATAGTGGTAACCTCCGGAGAAAATGTTATATGTGTATGGGGTTTAAGGGAACCCCGGATGGTTTTGTTCGGTCAAAACATAAGTTGTGGAGAGAATGTGTTTTTCGAGTCAAAAAAAGAAGCACTTACCATCAATGCCAACAAAGAGGATGAACACCTGACGATACATCGGCAAACGGGTCGTCGGGGAGATTACGAATCGATCAAGTGTTCTCGAGGGGTGGATAAATTGATTGTGGCACTAACGCGGCCGATCAAGGGGAGCAAGTACGGCGAAAAGAGATTCACTTTCAGTCAGATTGCGAGGATATTGCATGACCTGTGTCGGGAGAAGGTTATTCCCGCAAAATATGTAGTTCAGCTAAAAGAAAATGACTTTATGAACCAAACCAGGAAAGAGTCGGCGAGTAGTCGGCAACCGGGCAGAGAAGGGATATCTGCCAAATAACAGTCACGGAGGACCGGGATAAAGCTATGCAGCTCAAGAAACTAATACTATGCGGATTTAAGAGTTTTGCCGACAAAACGGAACTGGAGTTCGGTGACGGAGTGACGGTAGTGGTGGGGCCGAACGGATGCGGCAAGAGCAATATTATCGATGCGGTGCGTTGGGTTCTGGGCGAGCAGAGCGCCAAGAGTTTGCGGGGAGGTCAGATGCTGGATGTGATTTTTAACGGTTCTCACACTCGCAAGAGTATGGGGATGGCGGAAGTCACGATGGTATTCGGCAATACCCGGGGGCTGCTCAACAGCGATTTAGACGAAGTGGCTGTTACCCGAAAATTGTATCGCAGCGGCGAAAGCGAATATTTGATGAATAACAAGAGCTGCCGCCTGAAGGATATCCGTGAGATGTTCATGGATACGGGAGTGGGAGCGGACGCCTATTCGATAATCGAACAGGGAAAAGTGGAAGTTTTGCTGCAGTCTTCCAAGCAGGATCGTCGTGCTATTTTCGAAGAGGCGGCGGGGATCAGTAAATATAAAGCCCGCAAGAAAGAAGCTCTGCGGAAGCTGGAGCGGACGGAACAAAATGTTTTACGTCTGGTCGATATAATTTCGGAACTGGAAAAGCGTTTGCGTTCGATAAAGTATCAGGCGGGGAAAGCGCGTAACTATCAGAGCTACACCTTGCGGCTGAATGAATTACGGCTAAATCAGTTTTTGGCGGAGTATCATCAGCTGCAGAGTCACAGCAAAGAATGTGAAGGTAATCTTACCCGTCAGCAGGACGATCTGGTCGGATTGAACAGTGGGGCAGAGAAAGCCCAGGCTCGTCTGAGCCTGCTGGATCATGAGATTGATCAATGCAGCGCCGATATACGGGAACTGGAAAATCAGTTACTGCAATGCACGAGTCTGATCAGCAATCAGGAAGACCGAATCGAAGCAGGGCATCGGCGTTGCAAGGAACTGGAGGAGATTTTGGCGCGGGGTAGTCAACAGCTTCAGTCCTTGCGCAGTCAAAAGCAGAAATTACAGGAGCAACTGGGAGCGGACCAGGACGAAAACAATCAGGCGCAACAGTTGCTCGATCAGCAGCAGGAGCAGTTAAATAAACAGCAGGATTTTCGTCAGGAACAGGTATTGCGATTGAACGAGTACCGGGGGCAGATGGAAGACGAAAAAAGCGGTTTAATCGATATCGTAAGACGAACCGCTCAGTTGCATAATGAAATCAGTTCTTTGGATGTGAGGCGGGACAATCTGTCCGGTCAAAAAAATCGACTGAATGATCGTTCCGGGCAAATCAGGGCTGAGATCGAGGAGCTGGTATCGCATCGGACGGTTCTGCTGGAAAAGCTGGGGAAAATCGAAGGTGTTCTGGAAGATTCGCAAAAGGTCATGGAAGCCACGCGGCAGGATTTGGCGTTGCTTAGTGAAGACCGGTTGGCCTGCAGTGAGGATCTTTCCGCCGCCAAAGAATATCGCAGTGGGATTTTGTCGCGTCAGCAGTTGCTGGCAGATCTGGAAGCAAAATTAGAAGGAGTGGATCAGGGAGTACGGCAGATAATCGAGGCCAAAAAAGAGGATTCACAAGAGTATTATTATATCAAAGGAATGATAGCGGAGTTAATCCGAGCGGACGTAAAATACGCGAGTATCGTAGAAGCGGCGTTGGCGGATAAATCGCAACATTTGGTGGCGACCAGCAGCCAGGCGATTATAGAAGACATGGAGAAGCTAAGTGAATTGCGGGGGCGGGTGCAAATGTTGTGTTTGGATCGTCTGCCGGCATATCATAATGGTTATGATTTTTCTGCGCATCCGGAAGTGCAGGCCAAGCTTGTCGATCTGGTGAGTTTTTCTCCGGATTGTGAGCGGTTGGTATGGCATCTCCTGGGGAAAACCATTTTAGTGGATAGTATAGATTCGGCTTTGCGTTTGGCCCAGATAACACCTGCCGGTTATCGCTGGGTGACGCTGGAAGGGGAAGTGCTGGAGGCGGACGGGACGGTGCATCTGGGGGCGCAGGCGCTTCAGGCAGGTCTGATATCGAGGAAAAGTGAACTGAGGGATCTGCAAAAAAGATTGGCGGAGGCGGAAGAGCGTATTCGTGAATTACAGAACCAGTCGGAACAATACGCCAGCCAGGCTCAGCATCTGGAAAAGAATCTGCAGGAATTGAGAACGGCCATTTATGAAGCCAATACGGAAAAGATAGAGACGAGAACGCAATCAGAGCAGGTTGATCAGAATATCAATCGGCTTACCCGAGAGCAGCCTTTGATCTCTTCGGAAATCGAAAGCCTGGAAAAACAAATCGAAGAATCTCTGCGAATGCAGCGGTCGAGCGAGCAAGGTCTGACGGATTTGCAATCCGTTAACGATCAGCGTCAGGCCCGAATTGATTCCCTAGAAGAGAATATCCATCAGTTGGAAAAAGAAGATCAAGCTTTGGAAACAGAGATTACCAATCTGAAAGTGTCGCTGGGGCAAACCCAACAAAAGCGATTGTCTTTGCGGGACCGAATCGCGAATACGCAATCACAATTACACCAATGTCAGCATAATATCGATACCTTACAAACGGATATAACCAATGCTCGTGCTAATTATCAAAGCTCCGAAAGAGCCATTCTAGCGGCGGAAACCAAGATATCGGAATTGTTCCATTCCCGACAGGAATATCAAAATTCGGAAAGACAATTACGAAGCCAGGGCGATGAATTAAAGGTAGAAAAGGAAAAGCTGACGGAACTGGCTCGAGAACTGAATGTCCAGCGGGAACAATTACAGGAACAATTGCATGAACTGCAAATGCAGTTTAATGAAAGTAAGCTGCGCAGCGAAAATCTGATCGAGCGTGCCCGGGAGGAATTAGAACTTGATCTGGTCGAGCGATTTTCCGATTACCAGCACGAACAAATAGACTGGGATGAGGTGTCGTCGGAAATCGAAGAGTTGCGACAAAAGATCCATCGGCTCGGCAATGTGAATCTGGACGCGATTTCCGAACAGGAAGAACTGGAAGAGCGGCTGGAATATCTGCAAAATCAACATAAGGATTTGGCGGACTCCAAACGTCAACTGGAGCAGTTAATCGATAAGATCAACCGGGAAAGCGAAGAATTATTCCGGGGTAACTTTGAAACAATTCGAGTAAACTTTTCCGAACTTTTCCGTAAGTTGTTTGGAGGAGGTCGAGCGGAAATAATTCTGGAAGATCCCGATAATATTCTTGAGTGCGGCATCGAGGTTGTCGCTCGTCCGCCGGGAAAACAGTTGCAGAGTATATCACTGTTAAGCGGGGGGGAGAAGACAATGACGGCGGTGGCGCTGTTGCTGGCGATTTTCAAGAGCAAACCCAGCCCGTTTTGTCTGCTGGATGAGGTGGACGCGGCGCTGGACGAGGCCAATGTAGAAAGATTTACCCTGGTCGTAAGGGAATTTCTGGAAGATTCTCAATTTGTTGTAATTACTCACTCCCGGCGGACAATGACTATCGCGGATACTTTATATGGTATTACGATGCAAGAGCAGGGGGTCAGTAAGAAAGTTGCGGTGCGATTTTCCGGCAATGAAGTCGAAACAGATACCAATAGCGCGGTAGCATAGCGATTGGTTGGCACAGGCGTCAACAAAGCTCCATAAATTCCATTTGGTCCATGGGAATGAGAATTCCCGGCAAGGCTCGATGTTATACCCACCGGGTATCATTGTTTTTCTTATAAGTAAATACACAATACAAAAACGGAACAATTCCATTGCGATCTGCCAGGTATTCTACAATGGTTGGGATTGCTATAATATTATGATAGTTTTGTATCCATTTGCCCTTTTGATTGTTAAGTAACTATAATGAGTGAGTATACCCATCGGGTATGAAAATTCCTGGCAGGGCCCGATGTAATTGTTTTCTGGTTAAGTATATACATAATGCGAAAACGGGAAAATTCAATCGGAAGCAGTATATAAAAATGGATTGCAAGGAAAGATGTTTTTTCAAGTGGCGGATTTGTTCCCAAGGAGTTTTGGTAAATGATAGCTAAGCCTTTTGATTACAATGAATTAAAGATTGTTTCCTATCCGGATCCCCGTCTAAAAGTCAAGGCGGAGGCAATAGAAGCAATTACACCGGAAATAATTGGTTTGGCGAATCGCATGGTGGAATTGATGGTAGAATCTTCTGGTGTGGGGTTGGCGGCTCCGCAGGTGGGTGTTTCCTTGCGTTTGATTGTCATCAGTCTGAGCGGAAAGAAGGAAGATGCGGAAGTTCTTGTCAATCCTAATGTTACAAACCTTAATGGCTGGTCGGAGATGGAAGAAGGTTGTTTGTCGATCCCCGGAGTACGGGCAACAGTTAAACGAGCGGCGGCCTGTACGGTTGAAGCGATGGATTTAGAGGGTAATCAATTTATGATGGATGCCGTAGAGTTATTAGCTACAATTCTACAGCATGAAACAGATCATTTGAATGGTATTTTATTCATTGACCGCTTGAATCCCATCACAAAAATGGGGTGCAGAAAAGCAATCAAATGTCTGGAAGAAGAATGGAAACAGTGATTGAATCTGGGGGGGTGTTTTTTCATGTCTTATAATATGTTGTATATCAGTGTATTACGTTTATTTTTTCTTTGTTTTGGTGTCCAGATTGACCCATGGTTACGGTATTGTTAGAATGGAGATGTCAAGCAACCAATTTCCGCTGGAAGCAAACGTATAATAAGAGGCTAAGTTAATTGGCAACGTTGTTAGGATATGATGATATTTTTATGCAGCATCGAACGGGAGACCATCCTGAACGACCAGCCCGGTTGGTGAGCATTATTGAAACTTTAAAGAGGAATGATCTTCTTGATCGATTGGTTCCCGTTACTGAACGAGTTGAACCAGAGAAGTGGATAAAGACGATCCATAGTGAGGATTACGTTAGTCGTTTCAAATCAGCCTGTGAAAGAGAATTGCCCTTTATCGACAGTCCGGACTCGTCGATATGTCCCGATTCGTACCGGGTTGCCGGTGACGCGGTATCGGTTACTTTGGCTGCCTGTGATATGATTATGGCAGGGAAAGCCAGGAATGGTTTTTGTGCTTTACGTCCGCCGGGCCATCATGCTGAATATGACCGTAGTGAAGGCTTTTGTTTATTTAATAACGTGGCTATCGCGAGCCGATATTTACAGCAGCATCATAGATTACAGAGAATTTTGATTCTGGACTGGGATGTGCATCATGGCAACGGTACCCAGCACAGTTTTGAAAAGGATGACACGGTTTTTTACTGTAGTATCCATCAGCATCCGGCGACTTTGTTTCCCGGCACCGGTTGGCCCCAGGAACAGGGCGAAGGGCCGGGGCGGGGCTATACCATGAATTTGGTTCTGGAGCCGGGAGCGGGTGATGAAGAAGTGCTGGAGATGTTCCGGGTGAATTTTTTACCGGTAGCACGGGAGTTTAGGCCTGACTTTGTGTTAATATCGGCCGGGTTCGATGGGCATCGGAAGGATCCGTTGGCGGAACTGGAGATGTCGGAAAAGGGTTTCGAGGAGATGTTGCGGGAAATGAAAGCTTTGGCGGAAACGTATTGCATGGGCCGTTTATTGTCTTTGTTAGAAGGCGGCTATCAATTGGGTACCTTGAGTAAATGTGTATTGGAACATGTTAAAATTCTTATGCGGCAAGAAGGGGATGAAGTAGCCAATCAATCACAAGAAGGAAAATAGTTTTTATGAATAAATTATTAGTAATCACGTTTACCTATTTTATGGTGTTGATGGTCGGGTGTTCGGGAGTAACCGAACAGAAAAGGCACGTTTCGAAGAAGGATATGGATGCCGGCAAGTCCGGGATAAAGGAGGCTCCGAAACAAACAACCAAAAAAAGCATAGATGAAGAACCGGTTAAGCCGGACAAAGAGAGACGGAAGGGAACAGGTTTTTTAATTGTGGATAAAAAAGTATTCGATTTCGGCACGGTTGAGCCTCGGCAGCAGGTTACGGGCCAGTTTATGTTGAAAAATGACGGGAAAGAACCACTAACAATCAAAAAAAAGATCGGATCCAGTTGTGGTTGTCTCATCCCGAAGCTAAAAACTTATGAATTGAAGTCGGGTGAAAGTATTCCCTTGACGGTCCATTTCACCGCTGATGATATTCCCGGAGAAACAACTAAAAGGGCATGGGTGGTCACCGAGCCTCCCGCGTTGCCGGAAAGAGTATCGGTGTCGGTCAAAGCCCTCGTGCGGGAGTTTGTTCAGGTGAGTCCGAAAGAATGGTGTTTCGAGATTCGGGAAGGAGCCACCAGTAATGAACTACCATTGGTTTTGGAGAGTACCGATGGTGTGCCCTTTCAGGTTTTATCGGTTTTTTGCAGGGGTAACGCGGTAAAGGCGGATAAGTATCCCCGTGACAAAAAGAAAAAACATGTTGTTCCCATTAAGGTTGATCTGGAAAAGTTGAGAAAAATCCCCGAAGGTTTGGTGACGGTAAAAATTAATCATCCCAAGGTAAAAAAAGTGGTGCGGCGCTATAAGTCGGTTTTACCTTTTGCCGCTTATCCGTCTTCAAAGTCTTTTTTTAATATGAAGCCGGGCGATACCAAAAAAACGGTCATCAAAATAATTTCTAATTTTGGTGAAAAATTTCAAATCGATAAAATTATCAGCGAGAAGGGTATGATCAAAGTGCTCAAGCAAGGCTATGAAAAAGACAGTTATCGAGTTGAAATAGCTTTTACAATTCCCAAGGGTCCTAAAGTTAAAAAGTATCTAAAAGATAATCTTGTAGTTACATTCAAGGGTCACCCCGGGGACGTTTTGCATATATCCTGTGACAATTGGATTTCCAGCGTGTTATCGAAGAAATAGACATCAAAATAATAAATCGGAGTGTCCATTCGGAGTGTTCATAATGAGGGTTTTGATAAAAGGATTGTTACTTGGGGCTTTATGGTCGATAGTTTTATTTTCGGCTGGGGGGTGTACGGCAGTGGCGGGGAAAAAGGAAGCGTTGTCTTCGGAAACAACGACGGTAAACAAGCTGGAAACTCCCGCAGCGAAAGAGAAGAAGGAGTCGGTAGCAACACTTAAGAACGATGTTCAAAGAATCTTAAAGAAATCGCGTAAAACGACAGGTGTGTCCGATAAGCCCGGTCCGGGTATAAAAGTTAAAAGAGCCAAGAAGAAGGTAAGCCGCCGGGAGGACGCGGGTTTTTTAACGGTGGATAAAAAAGTATACGATTTCGGCACGGTTGAGCCTAGGCAGCAGGTTACGGGCGAGTTCATGTTGAAAAACGAGGGCAGTGAACCTTTGGAAATTAATAAGAGAATAAGGGCCAGTTGCGGCTGTACCAAACCGATTCTGAAAACATATCATCTAAAGCCGGGCGAGAGTGTTCCTTTAACAGTAAAATACACGGTCGGCAGTAATCCCGGCGTGACGTCCAAAAAGATATGGGTGCTGAGCGAGCCGCCGGCTTTACCGGAAAGGCTGACGATGTCGGTGAAGGCGAAGGTTAAGCCAGTTGTTAATGTGACGCCGGAGGAATTTCGTTTTGAGATTCGAGATGGAACCCAAAATAACACGTCCCTGATTCTGGAAAGTACGGATGGTATTCCCTTTCGGGTTTTATCTGTTGCGAGCAGGGGGAACGCGGTAAAGGCTCAGAAATATTCCCATAAAAAAGATACGAAGCATATTATTTCTGTCAAAGTTAATCCGAAAGAGTTAAAAAAATCCCCTTCCGGTATGATTACGATAAAGCTGGACCATCCCAAACTAAAAAGAGTGGTACGTCGCTATAAAGCGGTTTTGCCCTTTTCGGCTTATCCGTCTTCCAAGTCTTTTTATAATATGAAACCCGGTGAGTCCAGGAACGTAATGATAAGAATTGTTTCTAATTACGGACAGGATTTTCAGGTGGACAAAATTGTCAGCGAAAAGGGATTGATTAAGGTTCTGAAAAAAAGCAAGACAAATGACGGTTATCAGGTAAATATTTCCTTTACGGTTCCGGAGAATAATCGGAGTAAAAAGTATATAAGAGACAATTTATTGATTACTTTCAAGGATCGTCCGGAGGACTCTCTGAAAGTGCCATGTTATAACCTGATATCCAGCGGTTATAAAAGGGATCGTCAAAGGGCGGCTGGGTCTAATCGGAAAATGATAAATCGAGCTACAGGGAAACGGTCCAGGCCGGTACCTTCCGTCCCCAGAAAGCCATAATATATACCCATCGGGTATGAAAATTCCTGGCAGGGCCCGATGTAATTGTTTTCTGGTTAATTATATACATAATGCGAAAGCGGAAAAATTCAATCGCGATGAGTATATTTTGAGAGAACGAATTGACAGGGGCTGTCGAATGAAGATTTTTTATTTATCATTATGGGGTTTAATAGTGTTATTGGAATTAGGAGCGGGATTGAGTTGTACGGATGTCAAGGCCACTGATCCTTCAGAGGCGATCAGTAATGAGATGGAGGCGCCGGCGTCGGTCGATAGTTACCATTTGTTATTAACGGGTAACTGGATGGGGAAGCTGGAACCCTGCGGGTGCACCGATATTCAAATGGGTGGTATCAATCGTAGAACGAAGGAGATACTAAAAGCGGCGCCGGATCCTCAGAGCCGATTGATGCTCGATACCGGTTCTCTGATTGCCGGATATGGTCGCCAGGCAAGATTAAAATTTGGTGTTTTTCTGGCCAGTCTGCGGGAGCTTAAGTATGATGCCATCAGCATTCCGCCCCGTGAAATTCTTCTGTTGCCGGAAATGGGGATCGAGCGACAGAATCGTCCCAATCTGATTGTAAGTAATCTGGGTGAGTCGAAGCAGGGTGACTTCGGTTGTGTCAGGTCACTAAAAAAAACATTGCGGGTCAAAGATCGCAAACTCGAATGTTTGGTTTTTGCTCTTAATGATCCGGAAAAGAAGGGGATGAATCAATTAGAGATCAAAGAGCCTCTGGCTGAGATGCAAAAGTTATTTGCCAGGAATTCCATTGATCCGGATAAGCCCAGTGTGGGCAGGCTGGTGGTTGTTATGCTTCCTGATGCCGGGCAGGAATTGATTAAGAAAATCCGGGAGATCGCCGCGATTGATATTCTGGTTGTGCCGGGGATCGCCGATGAGCCGGAGATAGTAACCGGTGCGCAGAAACATGCAAAGTTTTTGACGGTAACGACGGGGAGAATGGGTAAGTATATTGTTCATATTGAAATTCCCGAGCAGGATAAGGAAAATCCGGCCAAATACAAATTCCATCCCATTGTTATTGACTCACGTTTTGAGCATGATCCCAATATTGACAGGATTATCAATGACTATCAGGAAATGCTCAAAGAGTTGAATTTGATAGCCGAAGATAACGGTGTCGAGCGTGAGGCCTTGGAAGGGGGGAACTTTTTTGCCGGTAACAAGGCGTGTAGTCAATGCCATAAGAAGATTTATAATAAATGGAAGAAATTCAAGCATGGTCACGCTATGGCTACTCTGCAAAAAGTTAATCGGGCGTTTGATCCGGAATGTGTGGTATGTCATAGTGTGGGGATGAAATATGAGTCGGGTTATCGTTCTCTGAAAAAAACGCCGGAGTTGGCGGATGTCGGATGTGAGATGTGTCATGGTCCGGGTGGGCATCATATCGATGATCCGATGGAAGAGTATCAGAATGTTTTTGCCGAGTGCGAAAGTTGTCATACGCACGATCAAAGCCCCGGTTTCGAAGCGAACCGGAAGAAATATTTCGAGAAAATTCGTCACTGGAAAAAAGAACCCCGAATATATTGGGATTAGGGGGGTAAATTGTCAACTCATCTTTTTCTCTTCTTAAATAATTGATTATGATGAAGAGGTATTAACATTCACGCCAGCTAAAAGCGGTGACGTAAGCAAGGAAGAGAGGGACGGAATCCGATGGCAGAAAAACAGTTGATAGTTTTTATCTGCTTATGGGGTTGTTTTAGTGGTTATATGGCGGGGGCGGCAACCTTTAGGGTTGATCCGGGAGGGCAGGGTGATTTTACCACTATTCAGGCAGCTATGAATGACGTTGGAGTTGTTGACGGGGACACAATCGTGGCGGTGCCGGGTGAATATTTAGAAAGAGTTGATTTTAAAGGTAAAGCGGTTACGTTGCGCAGTCAAAACCCGGATGATGCAGCAGTGGTGAGTACGACGGTCATTAACGGGGGGCAAACGGGCAGTGTTATAACCGTAGGAAGTGGTCAGAGCGCAGGACCGGTTATCGAAGGTGTGTCGGTGACAGGGGGAGGAGGGGCTTTCGGCGGCGGGGTGCTATGTGTAGATTCCGGCTGTACGATTCGTAAATGTGTGCTGGTCAATAATAATGTTTCCAATAAAGGGGGAGCTGTCTATTGTCAGAACGCCGTGGTGTTGGTTCTGGAAGACTGCGAAATAATAGGTAACAGCGCCGACCGGCAAGGCGGGGGAGTTTATTGTCTAAATACGGCCGTAACCATTGAACGGACGAAATTCAGGGATAATAACGGTGGGCTTGATGGGGGAGGATTATGCCTTAACTATGTGAGCAGTTGCCTTATTACCGATTCAGTATTTCAACAGAATCAAAGTGGTACCAATGGCGGCGGGGTGGCGGTATTGAACAGTGATGTGGGCGTCGCTCATACCCGTTTTACTTTAAATGAAGCGAATCTGGGGGGGGGGATATATTTCGATAATTGCACCGGCAGTTTGATAAATTGTACTTTCAATAAGAATGTCGCCGTTAAAGGAGGAGGTATTTACGCAACCAATGCGAGTACTCCGGCGATTACCAACTGTGTGCTGGTAGATAATGAAGCTACGACGACAGGAACAGGTGGGGGGGGATTGCATTGTATCAACGCCAGTGACGCGGAAGTTGAACAATGTGTTTTCTGGCGGAACACGCCTGCGCAAATCGGGTCTCCATCGTCATCCCCGGCGGTTACCTATTGCTTTGTTGAAGAAGGCTGGGGGACTGCGGATGATCATAACATAGGTGATGATCCCGGTAATCCGCCCTGGGATCCGGGTGATCAGGACCCTCTTTTTGCGGATCCCAATAACGGTGATTTTCATTTAGAATCGGATTCTCCCTGCATCGACGCAGGAAATCCCCTGTTTGTACCTGATCCGGAACTGGTCGATATCGATAACGATCCGCGTTTTTGCGGGATTGCGGTAGATATTGGGGTCGATGAAACTCATCCCGGGCATCGGGTTTATAATCGAACCCGGCAGCAGTGGTATGTTACGATTATGGCTGCGGTCGAAGCGGCATTACCTGGTGATGAAGTGGTGGTCGATCCGGGCCAATATGTGGAAGATCTCATTATTGACAAGGACCTCAAGTTATCCGGTCTGGCTCCGGAACGGGATGAAGTAATTGCGGGTACGGTTCTAGAAGGAACTGGAACGACAGTTCGGTTTCAAGCGGGAGTGAGCCGCGTTGCCGAAATTTCCGGGGTGACGGTGCGGAATGGAATCGACAGTGGGATCTATTGCCAAAACAGTAATCCAACCATAACACGTTGTGTCATCCGGGATAATACGGGAAGTATGGGTGGAGGTATTGCCTGTGATGGGGCGGAACCTTTGATTGAGAGATGTATTATCAAGGAGAACTCGGCCCAGAACGGAGGTGCTATCGGTTGCTTTAACGGCAGTAAGGTGACGATTCGGAATTGCGCTGTTGTTTTCAATAGCGCTTCAACTAACGGCGGGGGAATTGGCTGCTATGACACATCAAGTTGTGATGTTGATTTTTGTACGATCAAGGGTAATGATAGCTACGCGATTTATGGGAGCAGTAACACGGCAACGGCAGTAAACAATACGATCCTCTGGAATAATGCTCCGGAAAGTGATACGGAGACTCGGCAAATATCGATTGCCGACGGCGCTGACATAACGGTTCAATACAGTGATATTGAAGGGGGTTGGTCGGGCCCAGGCCAATATAATATGGATAAGAATCCGTCTTTCGATAACAGCCATGATTATTGGCTGTCTTCGTCATCGCCCTGCATAAACCGGGGTGATCCCGATTATATTGCCGATCCGAACGAATATGACCTCGATGGGCTGGAACGGTTAATATATTGCCGAGTAGATATCGGGGCGTGCGAGGTTATGGATGTCGAGCCGTTAAACAAGCCGGGAGTGGTTAAAAATGTTACACAGGATAAGTGGTATTGCCAGATTCAGCCGGCATTAGAGTTTGCAGGGGATAACGATAAAATTGTCATTGCTCCGGGCCATTATCGGGAAAATATTATCATTGATAATAATGGGCTGGAATTAACCGGCAGTGCTCCATTGCATCCGGAAACCGTTCAGGAAACAATCCTGGAAGGATTTGCGGCGACCGCTGATCGAATGGACCCCGCCGATCCCAACGAGGTTGTATATGCATCGGTCATTCAATTGCTGCCTTACCAGGCTGATGACGTAACCATAAAAGGCCTTACTATCAAAGGGGGTTATGGCTATCGGGATCATAATGGAAGCCCAAATGATGTGACAGACGATTACGCCAAAGGAGGCGGGATATATTCGGCTTATAATGACAACCTTACGATAGCTAATTGTAATATTGTGGCTAATGAGGCGGAGATGGGGGGGGGGATATATCTTTATCAGGTGAATCAGTCTGCGATAGAGTGGTGTTTTATCACCGGAAACCAGTGTTCGGATCCCGTCAGGGGAACCAGTGGGGGAGCAATACGATTGGGGGATTGTGAAGATGTCCGTATTTACAATTGCCTGATGGTTGGTAATCGAACGAGGCTATTTGGAGGGGGGATGTATGCCCTGGATGTCAAGCGGCTGGAGGTTGATTTTTGCACCATAGCTGAGAACCAGGCCCGGGATAACGACGGTTATTTTGAATATGGAGGGGGGGGCAGGTTCCTTCGGTGTGAAGATATAGTGATTTCCAACAGCATTTTATGGGGCAATCAACCGGATCAGATTACCATGAATATATCCGATAGTCCGGAAGAGCTGGTGTTGAGATGGTGTGACGTGGAGGGGGGATACGAAGGTCGGTATAATATCGATGCCAATCCACATTTTACGGCGGGGGGATATTGGGATCCGAACAGCACTCCCGGGAATTTCAGGGATGACATTTGGATAAACGGGGATTATCACCTGCTGAAAGAATCTCCCTGTATCAACGCCGGCGATCCCAATTTTCTTCCCGAAGCAGGAGTACCGGACCTGGATGGAAAGGGTCGGATGGCATTTGCGTATGTGGATATGGGGGCTTACGAACTCGATCAGATCGATGCTGAATATGTTTATCAGATTGTGAATAATGTAACCAAAAACAAGTGGTATCGTACTATTCAGGAGGCTCTCAATAGTGCGACGGCTGATAATGAAATATTAATAGCCCAGGGCGTTTACCAGGAAAATATTATGATCGAACACGATGGGATTACCCTGACAGGGATTGATCCAATCGATCCCGATATAGTGAATGCGACGGTGATCCGGGGAACGAATCCGGATAATAACACATATGCTTCGGTGATTACTCTGAAGCAGGGGGCGGCGGATGGTATTAATCTGAAAGGTCTTACCCTTACGGGAGGAGCGGGGTATCTGGATAGCGTCGATCAGCTTCGTAAGGGAGGGGGGATTTACTCGCGGGATAACGATCGCATCTCCATCGATCATTGTAATATCACAGCCAATACCGCGGATTGGGGGGGTGGTGTATGTTTCTATAACGGCAATGATATTGACTTGCGACATAATACCATTACGGGGAACCAAGCGTCGAATAAGGGCGGCGGATTCTGGGGGGAATATATCCAAAGAATGGATTTTGAATTTGGTACCATAGTGGGCAACCGGGTAACAGATGGAGATGGCTGGGGTGGAGGGATAGGTTTACAGGAACATTATCTGGATATTTCGGTCAGCAATAGTATTTTGTGGGGTAATTTTCCGGACCAGATAAGCGTGGGAGTAAATCAGCCGACGGCATTAGAGGTTTTTTATTGCGATGTGGAAGGGGGATATCTCGGGACGGGCAATATCAATGTCGATCCGAATTTTGCGGAGCCGGGATACTGGCAGTTAGGGCAATGGGTAGATGGCGATTATCATTTGCAATCACAGGCAGGCAGATGGGTGTCGGAGCAAGTGAATAACAATAATT
>Ga0180435_10001013_pt1 | contig 29573 bp, 20 predicted proteins | sample SS_ome_3_FD_132467 | JGI IMG/M metagenome (GOLD analysis project Ga0180435, IMG submission 132467) | Hypersaline lake sediment archaeal communities from the Salton Sea, California, USA - SS_3_S_1 metaG | ecosystem: Environmental > Aquatic > Non-marine Saline and Alkaline > Hypersaline >... | reverse complement strand
GGCTTGCCCCGGGGTATTCTTAGCCAACTTGCTGTCTCTGAAGCCTGTAGGGCGGCTCCGTCCTCGGTGCCGCCACTGCTCAATACAAGATGGCGAGACTGAAGACAGTCACACCCTACAAAGGTGACGCCAGTCTCTTGTAGGTCAGTGTTCGGGAGTTTGGGAGCGCGAGCGTGCAAACGTAGAAACCCGACACAGTCTGCTACAAAAGTAAACCCACCCTGGGAAGGGTGGGCCACCGAACGACAATACTCTTACAAGCATCCCAGGGCAAGCCCTGGGGCACCCAATGATTTCCTCCCTCGAGCCTACTCCTTCTTCCCGAACTTCTGCTCCCATCGCGCCTTTAGCAGGTTGTTTAGCTTGGACGTAAGAGCCTCCGGCAGCTCCTCCGGTTTCCCCTCACGACACAACTTCACCGTCTGTTTCATGGTGTCGACCATAATCCGGCAGTTGTCGCACTTCCCGATATGGGCCTCGATTTCGGCGCACAACGATGAGTCAATGGCGCCATCGAGGTAGTCGTTAAGATCACTTATATATTCAGGACAGCCTCTTGTCATACTCCACCTCGAACGATTTGGACAGTCGATCACGGATAGCAAGACGGGCGCGCAAAATCCTCGACTTGGCCGACGCCACACTCTGTTTGGTCAGCTCGGCTACTTCTTTTACCGACATCTCCTGCAAGTAGCGCAGGATAAACGCCTCGCGGTACTTGTCGGGGAGTTCTTCCAGCGCTTCGTCAACCAACCGTCGAATCTCGGCATCTTCCAGAACTTGATGCGGATCCCGCCAGTCAAACATCTGTGCGGTAGTATGATCGTGGCCGCCTTTGTTGGGCAGGTACTCCTCGATCTCCTGCAACTCGGCCCGTTGGCGTTTGCTGAAATGCCGCCGTGACTCGTTAAGCGCGATACTGTACAGCCAGGTCCCGAAAGAGGACTCTCCCCGGAACTGGTCGATCTTGTCGATTGCTTTCAACAGCGTATCCTGCACAATATCCTCGGCGTCTTGTTCGCTTCCGGTCAGTTTCCGCGCCAGGCCATAGATCTTCCCTTTGTGGGCATCGATCAGTTGAGTGAAGGCGCTAAAATCACCCGATTGCGCTTGTCTTACTAAAGCTCTTTCGTCCATTAGATCATTCTACACAAGATATGATTCACTGCCTAAGCACTTTCGTTCGATTCCAACTCTAGATAATGGACCAGACAGTCCTATTCAACAAGAATCAATCGCCCCGAAGTTATTGGCGCCGAACGACCTTTTAGTTTCAACTCCAGGTTTTCGCCGACTGATTCGACCACTCCCGAGGCGACAAAATCATCACCCGAATAGACACTATCCGATCTGATTTCAACTTCCCGCCCAATCAACACCGACCGCTCCCGATACTTGTCGATCAACGCCCGACTGTTACCTTCGGTCATCAGGGAGTAGTTCTTGTACAGACAGGAAATAAGGCTGAGGAAGACGCTCGAAAGTTCCAGCGAGCTCTCCGGCACATGCTCACACATGGCCGTGGTCTTCGGGACAAACGAAGTCGCCTCTACTACCGGCGGAGTATTGACATTCAGGCCGATACCCAAGATCGCCCCCGACACGGAGTTGCCCTCGGTCGTGGTATGAGCCAAGACGCCGCATACTTTGGCGCCGTCGATCAGGATATCGTTGACCCACTTGATTCCGGCTTTGTCTCGAAGCGAATCGAAGGAGTCGATCGCCTCCACTACCGAGACTGCCGCCAGCGACATAAACGCCGCCACGAAGTTGTCGATCGGTCGGTTGGGCGCCAGATAGACAGCCAAATAGATGTTCCCCGCTGGCGCCGCCCAGGCCCGGTTGCGGAAACCATGGAAGCCGCTTCCTTCGGCGGCCAGACAAAGGGTTCGGTCGGGCAGTCGACAGTCTGATCGAGAGAGGTCGATCAGCATGTCATATTGCGAACTCATCGCCCGCCGCGTCAGAAAGAGATTGGACCATTGATCGTTGGGGACGTGACAGGAGAGAGCCATACGAGGACCGTACAGTTCGTGCATGAGAGGGCCCAAACAAGGATCGTTCCATTCCGGTCCGGTGCTGTCCCAGCCTGCCGCCCCGGTGGCGATTTCCTGCGCAAATTCGGTGTCGTCGGTGAAGATTATCAATCCCATTCCTCTGAAAAGGTTACAGATTCAAACTATGAGCTTGGTCGGTCCGAGGCAAGTCGCGATTTGCTCAATCGACTTGACACCGCTGTTCAAGAATCTCAAATTGCAGGTATGGATCAGGACGAACGGGAACGAATCAGACTGTACCTCCAGAAGCTGTTCGGAAAGCCGGTTTCGAGCAAGCGAGTTGCCTCGATTTCGGCCAACCCTCCTTACCACGGCGTGCCGACGCTGCATATATCCGAAGGTGTCTATTGTGCGGACATGGAACCGGGTCAGCCCTCGCTTCCGATCCTGGCGATTTTCGAATCTGTATCGTATCTCGTCGTATCCCCGGGTCGAGGCGATGGCCAGGGGATGCCGTTCATCTTCCCGAAGACAACGATCACGCACGTTAAGTACGCTGAGTAATCGAACTCCCCTCTAGATCGTGATTACGGCGGCGCCGTCGAAGCGTCCATGGCGGAGATCCTCGAGCGCCTGGTTGGCCTGTTCGAGGGAATAGACATGGACCTGAGTTCTTATCGGCACTTTCGGAGCTAATGCTAGAAACTCCTCGCCGTCTCGACGGGTCAGGTTGGCCACCGATCTAACAGTTCGCTCTCCCCACAGCAACGAATAGGGAAACGACGGAATTTCGCTCATGTGGATACCGGCACAGACGACCACCCCCCCTTTCCGTACAGCCTTGAGTGCCTGGGGGACCAGTCCGCCGGCGGGCGCGAATATAATCGCAGCATCGAGTGGATCGGGAGGCGTCTGATCGGAATAGCCGGTCCATTTGGCTCCAAGCTCCTCGGCAAATCGTCGAGAGGAGTCATCGCTGGTACGAACGAAAGCATAGACTTCTCTTCCCTGCCAGACACACACCTGACAGAGAATGTGCGCAGCCGAGCCAAACCCGTAGAACCCGATCCGATTGCCCTCTCCGGCCATTCGCAAAGCGCGATAGCCGATAAGCCCGGCACACAGCAGCGGGGCGGCTTGCACATCGGGATAATCTTCCGGCAGAGGAAAGCAGAAACGCGCATCGGCCAGGCAGTATTCCGCGAAGCCGCCATCACGTTGATATCCGGTATAGACCGACCGATCGCAGAGATTCTCGGTTTCACTCAGACAGAACTCGCACTCACCGCAACTTCCGCCCAGCCAGGGGACGCCAACTCGATCACCTTGCTTGAGTCGCTCGACCCCGCTCCCAACCTCGTCGACCACCCCTACGACCTGGTGTCCCGGTATTAGCGGCAGTTTCGGTTCGGTGAGCTCTCCGTCGACGACATGAAGGTCCGTGCGACATACGCCGCAAGCCGACACTTTGATCCTGACCTCACCGTCGCCCGGCTCCGGCCGATCAATCTGGGCCAGTCGGAGGTCCGTCCTGGTTTTTTCAAGCACCATCGCCAGCATACTCTAGACTCCCGTTCACAGCAATCTAGCTGCTCGGTGCCGAGAGGCAAACAAATAACCGGCGGCTCGCACGGTCGGCAAGGATCGGCAATCGACTGAAATGTGGTGAGGTTGATCGGCTCCCGGAAAGTACTACTTGGTATGAAGGACCAGGGGGCGGGGGGATTTCTCGCTGCGGGCAGTTTCTACGGCGCGACTGACCGCCTCGGGAAGAGCGTGACCGAGCAGGGAGTCTTTCGGGACATAGTCGTTCACACCTCGACGGAATGCCTGGGCCGCAAGCCGGTCGTCGCCTTGAGAGGTTATCAGCACCACGGCACACTCCGGCGGTACCCAATCGACCAAGTCGAGCCCGCTGCCATCGGGCAGATAGTGATCGACGATAATCACATCGAAATGCTGGGTGGTGATGTGCATGAAGGCTTTGTTCAATGAGGGCGCCACCTGAATAACGCAGTCGAGCTCTTTGTCGAGCGAGGCTTTGGCCAGGGTAGCGTGATCCGGGTTGTCCTCAACCAGAAGTACCGAGTAGGGAATGGTTTTCTCCACGCTCCGTAGTCTGCTCTCAGAGTCTCCGAAATTAGTATCTGTCATGTCAGCCCCTTTTTGCCGCGCACAATCCTGGTCAGCCGTGAACCACCTTGTCGCATCTGGGCACTTCGGACGTGACCGACCAGTAGGAGTTAAGCTCGGCAAGCTTCATTACAAACTCATTGAACTCGGAAGGTTTGACGATATAGCTGGCGGCGCCCAGCCTATAGGCACGACGAATGGCTGCATCGTCTTCGGTCGCTGCCAGCACCACCACCGGAATGCCGGCGGTCTGGTCTCCGGCCTTTAGCCGGCGTAGGAACTCATTTCCGCTCATCCCCCCGAGTGACATATCAAGAAGAATCAGATCCGGCCAGAGTCGGTCGTTGGACTTCTTCGACCAATCGTAGCCCTCCAGATACTTGAGTCCGGACTCGGCGTTTTCGAATCGAATGATCCGGTGAGACCGGGAACACTCGGCGGCAGCCGCGGACACCAGTTCGGCGTGATCATCATCGTCTTCGATGTGAACGATTATGAGTTGCTTTCCATTCATAATAGGTCCTTTCGAATCCCTATTGTATTCATCGGTCATTTTACCACTATCTTTCCTCTTTGAGAGCCAGTGGATAGACCGGAAAGGGCCTCACGTAACTGAGCCACAGCTATTTACGCGGATTGAATGAGGCTGCGGCCGCAGCCTCAGATAGTCTTAAATTTGAGCAGTTACTCGGTTTCGTCCTCTGTCTCGACCGGCCTTAGGAACCTCACCAGGGCTCCCCATCGCTTGTCGACGTTGAACCCGCGCTTGGAGTAGAAACGACGCAGGAAGAAATGTGTCTTCACAACACGGTGTCCGGCATTGGCCATTCGTGTACAGAAGTCCTCAACCAGGGCCGACCCGATCCCCCGACCCATCACGATAGGTGCGATCACGCTTCCGTCCAGATGGACGATACCACTGCCCTCGTCGCGATAGCAGAGGCCTCCGACCAGTTGCTCCTGGGCATCGACGACCACCAGGAAACTGTCGCGTTCGGTGACGGTCTTGGGATAGCCTTCCTTGAAGAACAGCCGATAGAGTTGGCCAATCTCGGTCGGTTCGATCGGCTCCCGGAAAACGTAGTTCTCACCCAGCCGGTCATTGAACGTGGTCCTGAGGATGACGTGTTTCTGTGAACTCTCGCCAACCGTAAGAAAGTCCATCCGACCCGGCTGCTTGGCCTTGGGGAATACCAGCCGACTAAAAACCAGGCGATCGAAACTGTCATCGATGGTCGACTGCAGTTCCGAAAGCTCGATAGATTGAATGGCTTTGGCATCGGGAGTCTTATGTAACTTGGCGATAAGCTTTTCGAATGCGGCAAAGGTTGCTTCGGAGGCATCGGCGAAGTAGGTATGGCGATACATCCAGTAGCGGGCGACCTCCGGCAAACGGTCCAGGCGATACAGTCGCGCCAGTTCCAGTACGATTTGCTCCCGCGCCTCGCAGGTAGCCTGAGGATTTATTCGCGACCACTCCCGATAACGGTCGATTGCATTCCGCAACGGTTGGGGCACCTGGAAACTCACCGCGAGATTCTTCAAGTAGGATTCGAGTGAAGCGAGAAACTCATCGTGCATGCTGGCCAGAGGAGTTTCCTCAAGATCCGACTTGAGCTTTTGCATGAACTCGCGTCCTTCATCCGGACCCAGCGCCTCCAGACAGGCATCGAATATCCAGGCCGGATCGATCAGGTTGCGACTCCAGGAGTAGTGAGCGTGAGTCTTCTGATAGAAATTGCGCAACATCGGTTGCACCAGAGAGAGCGTATTCTCGTACCAGGCCCATCCGGTCAGTGACTGGATTGTGGCGCTCTCGCGGAAATCCTGCTCGGGCACGACAACATTTTCGGGAATCACCGACCCGGGAACGATCCGCTTGCCGCTGATCAGCCATCCCTTGAAAAACGCGCCCAACGCCTGGACAAACAACCGGCGCCACAGGTTCTTCTCCGGAACCGGACCACGAGCCGAACGAAGACTTGAGTACTCGCGGACTTTCTCCCAGACGTCAAGTTCTCCCAGGTAGGCCAGCGATCGCGCACCCAGTTCGAGGCGGCAACATCCCAGCCGCGGTAGCACCCGGGCCCCGTAGGGGTAGCTTGAAATCGTCATGAGCCAGTAGATTGTCTCCAGTACCCGCTGGTCCTTGATGTCCTCGTTGATGATCAGTTGCAGATCGAAATGTTTACCCGAAGATGTATTGATGCTGACGCGATAGCGTAGATAGCGCCGGCGGGATATTATTCGCGACACCCAGATGCCATCGGTGGGGACATCGGCCAGACTCAGTTCTTCGTCGAATGCCAGTAGCACCGACTCCTCCAGGAATCCGGTACCTATGAGTACCCGGCGAACGATGAATCTCTCGGCGGCGGTTAGTTCGTCTCCAAACTCCAATCGTTCGTTCCAGTCTTCCTCAGAAAACTCCGGCATTTGGTCGATCAGCAATCGCTCGTAGGCAGCCGACAGGTCGTTGAAGCAACCCTCGGCGAATTCCACCAGTTCGGGATCCGTCCGGTGGAGAATCCAGCCGGCCAGCTCCGAGCGAACGGCATTGTAATACTCAGGATGCAACTGCGCAAAGTCGGTCAGAAGCTTGAGCATATTCTTGAACTGCATGCGCATGACATCCGAGACCGGCCATTCCAGTTTGGTACGATAGGTATAAAGGCGCTGGCGCAGCTCTTGTAGTCGTCGACTTCGCAGATTGGAGGACGCCAGCTCGCGAATGGACTCCTCGTCCAGGAAAGCCTTTCCCGACTGCACAAAAGCCGGAAGGACTCGGGAATAGTCGGGCGAAGGTTCGTCCAGAAGCAAGGTTCGATAGGCAGCCGAACGGACTTTGAACTCGGGGTGCCAGGCCAGAGCCTGGAGACGACGCCGAATCATGCGAGCCATTCGCTCGTCGGTATCGGTCAGTTCCTGAGCCAGGCTCTTGACCGCCCGAAGCGATTGCTCGGTGTCATCGAAAAGGGCCGTTATCACCATCCGGTTCACGACGCTGAACTCGGGATCACGCACGGCGTGCCCGTTGGTCTTTGGCAGCCGCTCAAGCACCTGGTCCTCGGATCGCTCGGGAAGCCTCACATCCGACGAGAACGGCCGTAGAGGTACATCCCAGCCTTCCTTGCACGGGGCAAACTCCATAAGCGAAGGATTGCCCGACCAGAGCATCGGCTGCCGTGCAAGCAGACCAAGGTCGATCACATCACCTTCCAGTTGATAGAGAAGATCGCCTACGAGGACCTGATCCTCGTCAAACCTACGCAGAGGCAGGACCAGCTTTCGGCTTTGATTTTCCAGACCCTCGGTCTGTACCAGAATGTCATCTTCCAGAGTGCTGATGTCTCGGAAGAACCAGCGAGGGATCTTGACCGTCAGACCGTTGGCTTGCAGCTCGACAGTCTTGCTCTGGTACAACTCCTCGATCGATTCCTTGAAGTTGGCTTCGATGTTCTTGCGACGGTAGGACCCTTTGGGCGTGAGTTCTTCCTTTTCGGCGGTGAAATCGCGTTCCAGAAGAGCGAAGTTGACCGCCCGTTCGAACGGCGCCAGGTCCTGATTGGCGGTGGTCACGATCTGATGGAAATACTCTCTTAGGCTGTCTCCATCGCCCAGTCCCTGGACAACCGGATCGTCGTGATCCGGCACGATGAGCAGCACGTTGTACGAACGCGCGTCGCCCACCAGGAAAGAGCGTTTCACGCCCGGCACGTTTTCCAGCTTCTTCTCGCATCTTCGCGGCGCAATCGTCTGTCCACGGCTGTTCTTGTATATGTCCTTGATGCGATCGACAATCTCGTAGTGGCCTTTGTCCAGGACTCTGAAGAGATCGCCGGTGGGAAGCCAGTACTCATCCTCGTCAGCGGGAAAGGCCGGGATGTTGGCGCCGAGAGGGATGTCGTCAAGGTAACGGGCAATGTAGTGCCCGGCAATCTGTAGCTCGCCTTGCTCCGACAGCCTCGCTTTGACACCGGGAAGCGGTATGCCAATCGAGTTGTCGACATGCTCGCCGGGGGGAGTCATGGTGATCCCGCCGGTGGCTTCGGTCATGCCGAACCCGCTACACAGATTGACGCCATGATGGTTGAAGAAACGAAAGATCGAAGGGGCCAGGTAGCCGGCCGCCGACAGTCCCCAGTGCATTCGGGCGCCCACCACCGACCGAAACAGCTCGGCCTTTTTTTCCGGCGAACCGGTATCCGCCATCAGTTTCTGACAGCGTTCATGTATCTGCACCCAGCGAATCGGAACCGAAATCAATCCGGTGGGATTAACCTGACTCAACAGCGTCAGCAGGGTTTCGGCCGAAGGATTCCCCGGGAAGACATAGGTACCGCTCCAGTATACCGTCCCGAGCATTTCGAAATAGCGACCGAACGTATGAAACAGCGGCAGGTAACACAACAGGACTTCATCGTCGCCAACCATCGGCAGAGCTGCCGAACGAGCGAATCGCTTGGACACCAGATTAAACAGAGAGAACACGACGCCCTTGGGGCGACCGGTGCTACCCGAAGTGAACATCACAGTGGCAACTTCCTCCAGCGGACGCCGTGGCCGCGAGGCCAGCAACTCTTCGGACTGTGCCTTGGACATAGAGATGCAACTCTTGGGGAGACTCCTGATCTCCTTGCTGGCGGAGCTTCCGCCGAGGGAGAAGATCTCGAACTCCTTCTTGGTCTTGGATCGTATCTTCCGAAGCATCTGAAGGCGGGCTTCGGTATCGCTTACGACTATGTTGATGTCGAGCAGATCGAACAGCCAGACCAGGGTGTCGGCATCGAAGTGAACATTGACCGGCGTATTGAGAATATCGTAGAACAGGCAGGCCAGATCGGTGCAGGCCCCTTCTACCGAATTCTCGGCCAGGATCGCAACCTTCGGTTCAGGTGTACAGCTGTAGAATACTGCTGCCATGGCCCGGACTCGGTCGGCAATCTGAGCATAGCTCCAAAAAGCCGGCGTTTGTGACGTCATGTCCTGAAAGAGCGTTCGGCGAGGGTGCTTCTCGACCCGGTGCTCGAACATCGACAGGAGAGTGTAGTTCGAGGCAAGCACGCCGGCACATGCTGCTTCCGACCAGGCGTACCGCTTCTCGCGACTGGAGAGACGGCGGACAAAATCTGTATGTCCCGTTAGGTTAAGAAACCGATGCCATAGTTCTGCATCAAGCGAATCGGCTTCACCGTTGCTGATAATCTCCTCGGCGCACGAGGAAATATCGTCGGCCAGATCGGAGCGCCAGCTCTCGGCCGTTCCTGATTCCCATTCTGAGAGTAGTGATTGTAGCTGTTCTGTCATGCCCTGTTCCGCGTAAAGCTTAGCTGTTGACTAACATTATAGCGTCAGCCGAGACTACGCACAACACAAACAATAATCAAGAAAAACGGGACAAAGAATGGTCTTGAGTCAATGCGGACTAGAAGGTTTGCAGATAGGATGTCAGGTTGGATTTCTTGCCACTTATTCCCAGTTTGCGACGAATCCGACGGCGCTGGTCATGGACCGTGAAGACGGAAATGCCCAGGGCTTCGGCGACGTCCTTACTTGACGCGCCATTGCGAATCATATTGCAGATGCGAATCTCCTGAGGAGAGAGCATGGCATAAGTGGACTGAAGTCGGTTCGTGAACGGATCGGTGATCTTCCGAAGCTGTCGTTCCAGTTCTTCGATCGTGAACCGCTCGTTCTCCGGCGTTCTCATCATCAACGTCCGAAGCATCGGCGTGATGACGGCATCCAGATTGTTCTGGATCTGGGCCGAGATCCGTTGGTCCGCTGAGGCCTTAGAATCGGGTGAACTTGCCTCTTCGGCACCCCGACGCATGGTCAACGACCAGGAGTGAGCATCCGGACGCGGCAGCTGCACCGCGATACAGGCCACACGCTGCCCCTCGAAACGGATCATCGAAATCTCCGCCTCAACTTTGGCTTTGAGATTTCCGAAAGAGGACAGACTCTGAGTAATCCTTTGTGAATCCGAGGTCCGCAACCGCGACCACAGGGCGGGCCAGGTTTCGGGATCGAACTCGGGACTCACCTCGAACACCTCGGTGATCGGATGGTTTGGCGCATGAATCATGAGGCAGGGCTCGGCGGTACGGGTGCGATACAGAATGGCACCGTCGGAGGAGACCCAGAACGCGGCCAGGTAACTTGTCTCCAAAGTCTTGCCGGTCATTTCCAGGAGAGACTCCTGTTGGCGACTCTTCTGCTGCTCGTCTCGCAGTGCGCCTCGCAAAGACTTAAGACTGTTCTCCAGTTCGGAAAGACGTGGTCCGGCACAGCTGTTCGAAGGCTCCGGCGGACAGGTTGCCAACCTTACCGTCTTTTGAGCGCGCCACTCCCGCAAGGCCTTTTCAACTATTCGCGGGAGGCTGGCCATGGTACTGACGGATTTGACGATGTAGTTCATGGCGCCAAGCTTGATAGCTTTCACGGCGATCTGCTCATCGCCCTGGCTCGACATGACCACGATCGGCACACGATGCTGGGTGCCGGTTTCCGCCATAAGTTCGGTAGCCTGACCATCGGGGAGCACCAAGTCACAGATTATCATTTCGGGAGAGAACTCCTCGATTGCCTGTAGAGCCTGCGAGAGAGTTTCAACGGTCCTGAGATCAAATCGGTCGGGCTGTACGGAGAACGATTCCTGGATCAACTCGGCGTGCGACTCCTCGTCTTCGACCAGCAAGACCCGGGTACCCGTAGGTTTGTCCGGTTCCGGTTCGACTTCAACGAGATTCTTACGGCGTTCGCTTTCGCCGCTGGCCGGGTTGAATTTGAATCTACTGCTGTGATCATCCATGCGATTGATCTCGCCTCATTGATTATTGGCCCACATTCATATATCGGCCATACAGTTAAGAAACTGTACCTCTTGAGAGACTTTTTGCGAGAGACGAGACTAAGATGGATCGATGAATCTATGGGGAGATCAGACCAACTGCCGAAGCCGAGCGTCCATCTCCTTGGCACGATGCGTCCAGAAGAAGGCCGATGCGCGGCTGCGAAGAATACCCGTTCGTTCGGAATCCTGCCAGGGAGGTGGAGACTGCGAAGAAAGATCGAAGATGCGTGCGGCCAGCGCTTCCGGTGTGCCCTCGTAGAGGACCTCCTGTGGCCCTTCGGGAAGTAGCCTTGCGGCGATTTCCGGATAGGCAAGCCGATTGGGAAGGACCGGATAGCATCCGGCGGCAATCGCCTCGACAACGGCAATGCCGAAGAACTCGTGGGCAGCAGTCGAGACTACAAGGTCACACGCTGCGAGAAGGTGCAGGTATGCCTCGCGAGACTCAACAAAGCCCCATTGATCGATTCGATCGGCGAACTCGGTTCGAGCTTTCTCAAAGATTTCGGGTTGGTTCTCGAAAGTCTGCCCCACCACGTTTAAGCGGAAATCGAGATTGCCTTGCGCCAGCAGCCGCATACCGTCGAAGAGCAGTCCAGGAGCCTTGTCATGCTCCCAGCGCGCCGCCCAAAGGATTTTCACCGGGCCGGGCGTGCGCTCGTCCGAAGCCGCGGGTTCATCCACTCCCGGGTACTCCACTCGAGAGCAGTCGGCAATACGCTCCGGGGCGTGACGTAGTTGCCGATCGGGCATCCTTTGCAGGAACTCGCCTACGGCCGCGATAAAGACATCACGATGGTAGCCAGAATTGAACCAAATCTCATCCGCCGCCAGGCAGCTGACGATATTGGTGAAGGCGAAATGGTAATCCCGCTCGGTAGCTGTTGGATCGGGATAGGTAAGCTGATTCTCGTGCATGTATAGAACCACCGGGAGGTCTATCAGTGAGGGACTGAGCAGACCCCGCAGTTCGGCCAGGTTGATCATGTCGGTGCAGAAGATTAGGTCGAACGATTCGTCCAGCTGATTGATCTCCTCGGCGAAACTGGCTGCCGAGTGGCGCATGCGCCATTTCCACTTGGTCGCGGGATAGCTCAGCAACTTGAACTGGTGTTCGGAGTTGGCCATCCAACCGTCTATGAAGGCTTTGTGACTCCCCCCGTAAAAGGACTCAAGAGCTAGAATTCTCATCCCGGTACGACGCCTTTGACGGCATAGAACAGCGACGGTGCACACCAAAAGACCTCGTCGTTCTCCAACTGCCGCTTCCAGATCAGCCGACGTTGCTCTACGATACCAACATAAGCGTCCCACTCGACCGGGTCTCCCCCGCCGGCGAGGAACTCCTCGCGCTCGTCGGCCATCTCCTCGTTGTGATGCTCGTCGCCCATGTGAGCCTTCATCATCTTGAGACGGTGCTGCTGCTCCTCGGTCTCGTAGGGAGGCTGTATCATGAAGACACGGTCGATGTTCCGAATGCCGATATCGGTGAGCCCCAGCTGACTCATCAGGTGGGGCAGCTTGGACCCGATTTGATTGTCGCCGCGGCCCAGTTCCTTTCTACCCAGATGAGTCTGGAAACAAACCTTCTGCACCAACAGCTTTTGCGCCAGGTTGAGTTCCGGTCCGGATGAGTATCCCTGGACCAAGGTCGCCGACAGATTGTCGGGCTCGAAACAGATAACCATGCCGCCCGGCTTGGTGATGCGAATCATCTCAGCCAAGCATTCGACCGATCGCTCCAGATGCATCAGAACCGTCTGGCAGACGGCCCGGTCGACGGTGTGGTCTTCCAGGGGCAGATCATAGGCATCGCCGTTGAGAATCTGCCAATCGCCACCCTTGGCCCAGTCCTCGGCCGCGACAGTCGCCTTCTCGAGCAGCTCCCGATTGCGATCGATCCCGATATATCGTCCGCCCTCTCCAAAGTACTTCCAATAAGTGTAGCCGACATATCCCAAACCGCAGCCGATATCGGCTACTGCCATACCGGGAGTGAGTTCAAACCACGCCGCCAGCTTGTCGACAGTGTCCGGCGGCCACATGAACTTTCGCTGATCGACCAGAGCCTTCTTGTAGCGCTCCTGCGACCATTTGTCTTTGGACTTGGATTCGTCGGCCACATCTCCCCCTTAGTTCAGCTATGCTTTGACCAGGCGGCGATAACGCAGACGGCGATTCTCAAACAGACTGTCGCCTTTCTCCTTCAATCGCCATTGCTCGTACTCGTTGTAGTTCCCCTCGAACCAGCGCACCTTTCCTTCACCCTCGAACACCAGAAGATGGGTGCAAATCCGATCGAGGAAGAACCGATCGTGCGAAACCACCAGCACACAACCGCTGAAATCCATGATCGCTTCCTCGAGCATGCGCAGGGTGTTGACATCGAGATCGTTGGTCGGCTCATCGAGAAGCAGCACATTGCCACCCAGTCGCAACGTCTTGGCCAGATTGCAGCGATTGCGCTCGCCGCCGGAGAAGTCCTTGGCTTTCTTCTGCTGATCCGATCCGCGGAATCCAAAACGCGCCAGATACTGGCGTACCGGCATCCGCCGGTCACCCAGGGTGATTTCTTCTGACCCGCCGCCGATCTCTTCGATCAGCGTCTGCTCTCCCTCGAGCGAACTGCGCTCCTGATCGACATAGGCCAGCTCCACCGTGCTGCCCAATTCGCAGGAGCCGCCCAGAGGCTTCTCCTCCCCGACAATCATGCGCAGGAGAGTCGTCTTGCCGGTACCGTTGGGACCTACCAGGCCGACTACAGCCGACCGCGGTACATTGAAAGTGACCTCTTCGAACAGCGATCGGTCATCGTAGCGCATGGCGACATCGCCAAACTCGATCACCTTGTCGCCGAGAGCCGGTCCGGGGGCAATCGAGATAACCGAATCGTCTCCCCTGTCGGCGGCATTCTCACGCGCGACCAGTTGCTCATACTGCTGGATTCTGGCTCTGGCCATGTTGTGGCGATCCTTGTTGCTCATGCGAATCCAGTCCAGTTCCCGCTTGAGGAACTTCGATTTCTGCGAACCGGACTTCTGCTGATGGGCCAGTTTCTCCAGCTTCTGCTCCAGCCAACTGCTGTAGTTGCCTTCCCACGGTACGCCGTGACCGTTTTCCAGCTCTAGAATCCATTTGGTGATATTGTCCAGGAAATAGCGATCGTGCGTTACGATAATGACCGTACCGGGGTAATCCTTGAGCTGCTCCTCCAGCCAGGTGACCGTCTCGGCGTCGAGATGGTTGGTCGGCTCGTCGAGAAGGAGCAAGTCCGGCTTCTCCAGGAGGGCTTTGCAAAGAGCCACGCGGCGGCGCTCACCACCAGACAAGGTCCCGACAGTTCGGTCATCTTCGGGAAGACAAAGGGCGTCGGAAGCCCGCTTGATCGCCTGATCGAGATTCCAGGCATCGGCCGTATCGAGTTTGTCCTGAAGTTCCCCCATGCGATCCATGGCCTTCTGCATCTCGTCGTCGTCCATCGGCTCGGCCATCTTCTCGGCCAGGCCGTTGTACTCGTCGAGCATCTCACTCAATTCCCCAAAAGCCAGGCGAATGGTATCGTAGACCGTTAGAGAATCGTCCAGCTGCGGCTCCTGCTCAACAATGCCGGCCTTGTAGCCGGGCGTGATAAATGCATCGCCGACGAAATCCTGGTCGAGCCCGGCCATGATCTTGAGGACCGTCGATTTGCCCGAACCATTTTCGCCGACAATCCCGATCTTGGCGCCGGGATAGAAGCAGAGGTTGATATCGCGAAGTACCTGCTTGTGGCCGTAGGACTTGTTCAGACGAAGCATCGTGAAGATATACTTATCCGCCATGGAAGATTCCTTATGCGAAGACCGGTCAACCGAATCGTCTCACGATTCCACCGGACATACGTTGGTAACTGTCTCTCAGAATGCCTAAGGAAGGATGCGAAGTCAATAGTTAGCTACGTCGACCCCAGCCAGGTCGGCGGAACTAGAAGCCGAAGACAAGATTGAAGAGGCCGATAACTATTGCCGCCAGAATGATGATCGGGAGTAACACCGCCAGGACGGTTCCGAGCACGGCCACCAGAACCGCAAAGACGGCTCCGATGATTCCCCCGATTAAACCGAAGATCGCGCCGATGATTCCCAGGATTGCTCCCAGTCCGCCACTGCTTAGGAACAGAAGCAGTCCAAAAACGATCATGAGAGCGCCGAAAGTTTTAAGCATGAGTCGTCTCCCTTTCCAACTATCGAATTGGCGCCGGTCTGCCCGCGCCTAGAAATCAATACGGGAGAAAACCAGCCCAGGTTTCACTCTTTGCCTTCCTCCCCTGGACGAAGGATGTACTCCCATACCGGCCCGGAATTCAACGAAAAAGCCGCCGGGAAAACCCGGCGGCATGTAAGAATCTGGTCAGCAATACTACTTGAGCAGCATCATCTTGCGAGCCTCGGTGGCTCCTTCCGATTCGATACGATAGAGATAGATCCCCGAGGACATCGTTTCCCCGGCGGAGTTGCGCCCATCCCACTCGACCGTGTAAGGACCGGCCGGCAGTTCGCTATTCACCAGGTCGGCTACTTTGCGTCCGAGGACATTGTACACGGCTAATGTCACGTAGGCCCGGCTGTCCAGCTCGAACGCGATTTGCGTGGCCGCATTGAAAGGATTGGGGTAGTTCTGGGCCAGACGGAAATTCGACGGGGTGGCGGTCGGGCGGTCGTTGACTCCCAGGCCCAAGGTCGGTGATGTGCGGATACGAATGCCTACATCGTCCGCCTGGGTATTGCTCAGATCGGTCCAGGACCCGCTGGTTCCATTGCTACTTATGTAGGAAGTACCCGGATAAGCCGGGCTCGAGGCATCGGCGCAGATCGGGAAGGTGTAGCTCTGATTCTGGAACTTGATCATCACGTAGACGGCGTCCCCGTTGGTCAGTTCCGGTGGTGAAGGAACCGCTACCGAATGGTAGCCGGCTTCGGTGAAAGAGTTGTCGGGGATGTTGGCCAGAAGGTTCGAAGCTGACGAGCCGTTGAAATCGTCATAGATCGAGATATCGACGTCCATCGTGCGATCGTTGGTCCAGAACTCGACGCGGTGAAGGTAGCCATCTTCCGAAGGCGTCAACTTCGCCACGGCGTAGGCCGTGGTGGCACCATAACCCCAGTAGTTGGTTATTCCGGCATGATCGTTCAGAATCAGGTTCTCGTTGGGGTCATAATCCTGATAGCCGCTCACAAACGAACTCCACATCCCGATACTGGCCGAGCCGTAGGCAATCTTGAAGAAGCCGCCTTCACTGCCATAGCCGCAGGTGCCTCCCCAGGAGGTACCCCAGCTGTTCTTGACTATCCAGGAGCCGGTACCGCCGGCATGGGTATCACTGTCGTCCCATCCGACAATCAGCACCGCGTGGTTGGGAGTATAGGTGCCGGTGTAGTAGAGCGTGTAGGAGCCGTCGTAGGTGTTGAACTCGGTCGTCCAGCTGTTGTCGTTGGCATCACCGGCATAGAGGGCGGCGTAAATCGGCCCATTGTCATAGATATACTGCTGTAGCGTGGCCGTAGCCGGTACGCCCGACCCTGACACCTGGAGCCAGTCCAGTAACACCTTCTGCGGCGTGCAACTGCTGTTGCAGGACACATCCGAGGGCACATAACCGTCGCAGCTCTCCAATACTACACCACTGATGGTGTAATGATTAGCCATCGCTTCGTTTGAGCCGCCATCGCAACTGGGGCCACCATAAGCGCACTCTTTGGCGTTGTTCTCGGAGAGGTCGAAAGTCCCCTCCCCGTCTATCGCCAGCTTGGCCTCGAAATTAGCCAACGAGGCGAACGAGTAGCAGGCACCGCACGTGCTCTGGTTTTTGACCGAGGTAACCACACCCTGATTCCGCCAGTCCCACGCCGCGGGGGCATTTGAACCGGTCGATTTACTGCCCGCGTCGTAGCGCGTCAAGTGTCCCAGGTCGAGTCGCGGGGGAATAAAACCCCGCCCCTCCGGCATGTCCACCTGGTTTTCCGGAGGTATCGGCGCCATTATCGGCTCGATCGGTTCCGGCGGATCGGCGTGGATGTTGCCAGAGACTAAAAACGACAGACATAGAAGGATTGCCGCTGCGCCGAGCGGTCGCTTGAATTGGAAAGACATGATGCACCCTCAATCGAACGGTTTGGCGCCGTCCCAGGGCGCTTTGTGAAGGCTCACTTCCTGGAGCCTAGAATCTTGCACTTCCAAGTTTGGCCCGAAGCAAGTTTCTCTCCAGGACCATACCGGCCTGGTTGGTCAAAGACATCACCGAGGCCATGAGGTCGTCGTTGATCGGCTCGTTTCGGCTGGGAGCGTCGGCGAACACAACAAAGCGGACCTCGTCGATTATCTTAATCGGTACGGCTATAAACACACTGGTTTGTAACCGCGACAGTTCATCCTTAGTGACCGGCACCTCGCGGCTTTCGTTGACAAACGATACCGGATTGCCGACTTCGCGCAGATGCTTGAACAAGCCCGAGCGAGCGCTGAAGCTCATCTTCTGCACCGTCTGCTGGGAGTCATAGCCAAATCCGACGCGGCCGGTGAAACTGGTCCATTTCTGGTCGTAGCCGAAGACGACTACTCGTTCCATCGCCAGTCCGCGGAAAATGGCCTCACAGACCACCTGAAGAATCTCATCCTCAGCCTTGGCCTCCATGAGAGCCGTGGTCGCATTCCGGAGAAAGGCCAACTGCACTTCCTGGTTGTTCAGCTGCTGCTGAATTTCCGCCATCGCCGCCTGATTGACAGCTGAACCATCGTCAAGTTTCGACTCGATATTGATTTCGAGGTCGCGGGCGATCTCCTCGATCTGCTCCCGACACTCGATCAAGAGATTGTCAAGACTCTCGTCACCAATATCCACCAGCGTCCGGCACTGCTCCTTGACCCCCATGTAAGCCGGGGAGTCCGGATCGGTACCGGCCATGACATGTGGATGAAGCAGGTCGGCAAGATAAACCAGATCGACCAGGAGATCCTTGGAACGCACGGTCGGTGGGACATCGATACGATGGTGCTGGCTAATCGCGGACGAAAGTCCTTTAGGAAGATTCCACTTACCGGCGATGTATCCCCCCACCTCGCAGTGGTCGGTACCCAGAATGACGCGCTCGGTTTCCCAGAGCTTGTCCTGGTCCTGATCCATTTTGATGATCTGGTCGTACTTTTCGGGATACAGGCCTGCCAGGATCGCCTGGCCAATGTCGTGTAGGAATCCGGCGATAAAGGCGACTTCGATCAGCTTTGACTGGTTTATGTTATGTGCCAGATACTTGGCAACTACCCCGGCCGACAACGAACGTGACCAGAACGAAATGGTGTCGAACTTGGCATTCTCGGATACCTTGTTCACGACTTCGTAGACGGCCATCGAGATGGCGATGTTATGAACGGCTCGAAATCCCATCAACACGATGGCATGAGTAACGGTATTGATCTTTCCGGCGAAACTTCCGTAATAGGTCGAATTGGCCATTCGCAGTATTCGGGTGGTCAACTGGTGATCCGACAGGATGCAGTTGGCCAGATCGGCCGGAGAAGATTTCGGGTCTTCCGACACCTGCTTGATCTTGACGATAATCTGCGGTACCGAGGGTAGGTTCTGTACTTTGCCCAGACGGGCTTTGATATCTGTAGGAACTTGCGCGCTCATGATTCCTCGAAAATCCCGATCTCTGCTAGATATTGCTCTTCCGATGCTTGCACTATTTCCTCTAGAGTGGCCTGGTCGATATTCAGTCCTTTGACTGCTTCAGACTCGACTATCTTCTCGATTTCGCTCGCCTCGAAACCCACTCCCAGACACTTCGAAATCGAATTGCCCACACTGATAAGGTGCGACATGGGCGGCGGACCGGACTCGGGAAGTTTAGGTAGTTCGTGATGGAAACGGATCGACTCGCACAACAGGTCGGGGAACGACCATTTTTCGAGCAAGACCAAAGCGACTTGATCATGAGAAAACCCGAGCGCCTCCTGCTCCGCTTCTCTAAAGGAGACGCCCTCCGAGCTAACCCGCTCGACAATCTCCGTAAATCTTTGGGGCATTTTCTGTATCAGAACCAACTTGCCGATATCGTGAAGAAGGGCCGCAATAAAGACTTCCTCCTTCTGCGGGTGCCTGCACCATGCCGCCACCTGACGGGCCGCCACGGCACTGGACAACGAGTGCTGCCAAAGCTTGGCCTTGGAGCCGTCCTTGTCCTCCTTCATGTACATGCTATGGGCGGACGTGGCCACAACCATCGAACGAACAGTAAAAAAGCCCAGTATCAGGATCGCCTCCTGGAGCGTCTTGACGCCCTTGGAGCGCCCGTAGAAACTGGAGTTCGACAGTTTGAGAACTTTGGCCGTGAGAGACTGGTCGGCGGACAGTACTTTGGATATATCCGTAACCTTGGAGTCCAGGTCCGAAGTCAGCCCCATGACGGTACTTACAATCGCCGGGGACGCCGGAAGTTCGCCAACGGCGGCAATCACGTTCTCAATAGCGTGGTCATTGGAGACACCGGATGCGGTATCTTGGACAGTATCTGGCATGTAGGTTCCTCTGGTTAATAGCCCTTGTATGCTTATCGGAAGAATCTTCGTTCTGATTAGGACCGCTCGCAAACTTGTGCTATTCAAAGGAAAACTGGAATCTGCGCAGGCAAGATTTCGGCAAATGCCAAAAGAAAAAGCCGGCCTTGAAAGGCCGGCTTGAGAAGTCTTATCTAAGCTCAGATTACTGCTGACGACGGCGATAGCGGCGATAGGCGCCCGCACCCGCCAGACCCAGACTCAGGAGAAGCAGAGTCGCCGGCTCCGGAACAGCCGCGTAGGTCTCTTGGACAAGGTCGTTTCCACACTCAATGGTGTTGTGGAAAGTAATCGTGCTCCAGGTCGAGAAAGCGTCGATCATGGCGGCGTCAAAAGCGAACTCGAATACCCAGGTATCGCCGTCACCCTGCATCGGGTTGACTTCCAGATCGTCCCAGAACGTAAGGCTCATGTCGATCTGACCCAGGTCGGTACCACTTTCAATCTGCCAACCACCGGCGAGATCCTCGACATAGGTGCCGTGATAGGTGCCCGGCTTGTCGGTAATGCCTACGTAGGAGTCGACCTCCCAGAGGTGGCCAGTCTCGACATCGATGGCATACTGATACTGCTCGCCGTCGAAACCGAAGAAGATATCACCGAGACCGTAATGGTCATTCCATCCTGAAGAATAACCGGCATAGGCAAAGCTGTTGGTCAGGGAAATGTGAACCTGACCGTTGTCGATCGCGAAGTTGAATCCTTCCAGATCAAAGCCTTCTCCGCCTTCACCGAGATTACCCGGCGACGGGAGATTACCGATTCCATGCGGATAATTGATCGGGCTGTAGTTGTTGTTGTGATCGAACGGACCGGTGCCAAAATCATAGAGCTGCCAATCAAACTGGGCGTTGGCAGGTGACACCATCAAAAAGATCAATCCAATCAGTAACGCTGAAAAAATTCTCATATCGGCATTTTCCCCAAGAATTAGGTATAGCATTCTCGTCAGAACTGTGTAAAGCAATCTCCGTGCCACCTAACCCTAAAGACACCAACACTCATAATCTATTTTACTGCAACAACTTAATACTGGACTTTAAGACCTTCATGGCACGTCCGGTTGAACCGTTTGTGTCGAATGGTGTCCCGGCGTGCCTTAGTTGCGCAAGCGGTTGCAACCGAAGGATGCACTTACGCCGGATGGCGGTAACAAGAGGTGAGACTATAGACAAGAGCGTAGCTCACCGGGAGACAGCCAGACAGGCCATATCCTCCCACCAGAGCACGCTTGTTACGACCCCTACTAGCCTTGGGTTAAGGAGTTCAGGGCCACTCTGATGACGGTTCTCACTCGGTTTCGGTCGGCAAAAGCCTTTCCCACCACTCCTACGGCCTGCACTTGACCGGTTAGGAACTGGGCCAGCTCTACCGGATTGGTCTTGGTGCCGATCTCGCCCGCCGAAGAAGCTCGCCGAAGACTGGCCTCGAAGGCACTCTCGAGACGCTTCAGAAACTTTTGACCGTGCCGCCGAATCTGGACATCGTCCGGGGCCTTCTCCACAATGGAATTGACCATCATGCAGCCTCGTCGGGCCTGCTTCGGACTATACCAATCCTCTAGCTCATGGAAAAACCGGTGAATTCCTGCCAGTCCGGACTCTGATTGCTCAAGCTGACGAATCAGACGACTTTCCATACGATTACGGTACTTCTCGCAAGCCTGAAGATAGAGACTGTGCTTGTCACCGTAAGTATCGTACAGACTGAAGCGGTTAATCCCCATAGCCTCGACAAGGTCTTGTACAGAGGTCGCTTCGTAGCCCTTACGCCAGAAAAGCTTCATTGCAGCATCCAGGGCTTTATCCGGATCAAACTCTTTAGGTCTGGGACACATAAAACTGATTCCACGCTGAATGTTGAAAAGAAACGGGGGACTCACCAGATGATATCGTAAGATAAGGGATCATTCTCTCGAAGTCAATGCCTGCTGTATCGACGATTTTCGTCAGCGGACTCCCGTTTCATCTCGAATTGGGGCGACCAATGCCGCCCATTCTAGTCACCAGGGGGGACTACTGCGCTTGGGCTAGGGTATATTGACACCACCAAGAGACTCCTGGCAGCTGCCAAAGCCCAGCCAACGTATGTTTACCACCCCTTATTTGTTACTAAAGACGTGAACCAACCTAATCGAACCGACAGAACATGTGCCACTAAAGGATAGGCCTACATAGAGTGTTGGGCGGCATTGCCAGGTCCACTTTCCAGAAATGCCCTCTTTATCCACTCCGCCTTTCGCTCGCGGCGATCACATACAACTTACGACCTGTTGAACCCAGTTGCAAGACATAAATGTCCCAAGATTCAAAGAATTGTCAGATTTCGTCATAAGACGGGTCATGAGTGGGAAGAATCCAGAGACGGAACCGTCACAAAAAAGCCCGCCGGCACGAAGCCGGCGGGCTGAATAAGCTAAAAGATGCTAACTCAACTACGGATGAGTGAGCGGCTCACCGCCCGCGAACATCCAGAGCGAGAAGCGGACAACGTCGGCAATATCGGTGCTTCCGTCGCCGTTAACATCGGCCGTCTCCGGAACCAACGGAACCGGACCGCCGGCGAACATGTAAGCAACCATGTCGACGAGGTCAGCGATATTGGCACTGCCGTCCATGTTCAAGTCACCAGAGACGTGACCACAGAACTCAATGTCATGGCTGTGCGAGAAGGAACCACCGCCGGTGTAGTCACCGGTGACAGTGAACGGAACCGTGGTGCAATCCCAGACCGGGCCACCCGGGCTGTAGTAAGCGACCATAGCCGTAGCGTCGTACTCCATCACCATAACTTCGCCATCGAAGTTCGGTACGGTAGTTACGTAGTGCGAGGTCGGAGCCATAGTGCCGTTCAGTAGAACCGTACCCATGTCCATATCGTTGACGGTGTTGCCGCCGCTCATGGCAGCGTCACCCATGAAGACTTCACCGGCGATCGGATCGACAGCAAAGCCAACGGCGATATTCAACGGGTTCGGGGTAACCAGCATGGTGTCAGGAATGACAGCCTCACCGATTTCCAGCATAACCGGGATCTCAGTAACGGTAGTAGCCTTAATGCCGTCGTGGGTCAGAACCAGGTCGGCATTATAAACACCCTCGTCAAGCTCGGTAGCATCGTAGTTGACCGTCAGGTCAAAGGTACCACCGGCCGGAACAGTGCCGGCTTCCGGAGTAGCGCTCAACCAGAGCACCGGTCCTTCCGGACAAGTCAGCGTGAACCAGTAGTCGTTCTGGGTGCCGCACGGGAAGCCTTCGTACACGGTCATACCGGCGAAGATCCAGTAGGTACCCGGACCAGCTTCACGGGAGACCGTGACGACGTCGTTGGCATTACCGGTCGCGTAAGGATCGATAGCTGCCGCGAGAGCGCAGTCAGAGGTATCCACAAAGCCGAGGATGAAGTTATTGAAGTTGGACGAACCAGTCAGCGTGATCGTGGTCGTGGTATACAGAGTGAAGGTATACCAGTCGGTGTCACGAGAGCTGGCGTCAGCCCAGGAAGTACCACAAATGGTATCGTTGCAGTTGATAGCTTCGTAAGCCGGCGGAGCCGAGTTACAGCCACCGTTGGCGTCGCTGCCACAAGCTTCCGCTTCGGCAATGGCACCAGCCGGGCACTGGAACGGATCCGGCTCGACGTACTCGACCATATCGAGCTGGTAATCGCCTTCGGCCGTACCGTAACCATCAACAACGATGTAATAGGTATTTCCACCAGTCAGAGCGAGCTGGTAGAGGGCGGACATGTAGCCCGGGCACTCGTCGTCGTTACAGGCGAACGGGGCTCCCGGGGTGTAGCTGTTCTCGTACAGATACAGCTTGGTATCGTAGGACGAGTTGCACAGGTGGACATCAACTGTGATGTCGGCACCCGGGGTGTACTCATAAACGACGTCCGGAGAGGTCGAACCGGTGAAGTTGCAAACCTCATCATAGTCGTTAGTGTAACCCGAGGTCGTACCGGTGCTGACGTGAGGCAAGGACCCGATAACTATGGCCGAAGCGATATCATCGCCACCCTGCTTTTCAGCCGGGTTGACATAGTCGGGACCAGTGTACGGAGCCTTGGTGACCTTGTCGACGCCGAGATCGACGTACGGAGCAAAGCCGCGGCTCTTCTTCACGTCATACAGGTAGCTGACGGTGAAGGCGATCGGCGTGCCGCCGACAGCTTCCAGAGTCAAATTAGTGCTACCGGTAGTACCTGCGCCCTGAAGACCGAAGTCAACAATCGCAGGATCCCAGGTCAGAGTCGAAGGAACGCCGGCGACAACGTTGATGGTGTAAGCACCTTCAGCGCCGTTGTCCGGATCCAGCATGACCGGGTAGTAGTAAGTACCAGCCGGGAGGCCTTCCCAGACGATCGTGACATTGCCGTCACCGCAATCAGTGGTGTTGAACACACCGCCGACGGTGAAGCTGTCACACGGGCAACCGTAGGCCAGGTTCAGCCAGGCGTTGCCGAATGCCGGGGAGGTACCACAGTAATCCAGGGTAACATCAGCCTGAGAGGTCAGCGTGAAGGCTTCCCAAACATGGCCACCCGGGAACGAAGCACACTGCTCGGTCGCACAGGTATTGTCACCGGTGAAGGTTACCGGGGTATTGGCGGCCAGAACGACCGGCGTGACGGATTCACAGTTGTCGTTGTCAGGAGCATCGCAAGCGCTGCAGAAGACAGTCAACAGACCGTCACCGGTGTTCGAGCTGTAACCACCGACTTCGATGATGAACTCATCGCCGATGGAGCAAGGAATGCCGGCAATCTCAGACTGCAGACCACAAGCATCGTCGTTACAGCCGACTTCGACTCCGGTGAGCGGGTCGAATCCGGAGTAAACGGCCAGCTTGGTGTCGTAGGAAGAACCACACAGGCTAACGGTCAGCTGACCGTCGCAAGTAGCGGTATAGCAGAACCACTTGTTCGGCGCAGTCTGGCAGCCCAGCGGGCCATCCGGAGTAGCGTCGGTGGTGGTGTAAGCGAGATCGGTAACATCACCAATGGCATCGCAGTAAGCCCAGCTGTCGTTGTTCTCGACAACCACGGCCTCTTCGATAGTCAGGGTGAATTCCGGAATACAATCAGGGGACGGATAGGTATCGATCATCAGATAGTAGATACCTACCGGCAGGGTCACACCAAACAGCTCGGCATTGGAAGCAGAGCCGGTGACGGAGAACAGGCACGGATCGACGTCACCACAGGCGTCGGCGATCATCATACCAGTCCAGGTAGTCGAGGTGTGCATCAGGAAGTTGAAGGTCATCTCCACGCCCACGTCGAGCATGTAAATGATGTCCTCACCACCGTCGTAGGAACCGAGACAGGTGTTCTCATAGTCGTCGATTCGGAGACAGGTAGTGTTGACGTCAACGTACTGAGTACCATCGCCACCAGTCATGTCGTCCGGCAGCTTGACCGAAATCGGGTTGGCACAGTCGTCACCCGGAGTCGGGCCACCGTACTCTTCGATTTCGAGGCTGAAGTCCGGCAGACAGGTGCCAGGATAGTGGTCAATCATGATGTAGTAAGTACCGGCAGCCAGGAACTGCTGGTTGATCATGTTGATACCACCATAAATGGTATTGGTAACGATACAGTCGAACTCGTCGAGCGGCGGGCAGTTGGCCATGATCATCATGCCGTTTGTGCCCGAGGTGCCCTTCGGATCCATCTTGAAGTTGAGCGTCAGGTCAGAAGCCAGAGTCAACTCAATGATGATGTCTTCGTCATCGTCGTAGGTGCCGAGACAGGTATTGTTGTAGCTGTCACCGCGGCCGCAAGTGTACAGGTTGTCGCCGAAGTACGGCAACTCGGCCGGCAGATCGATCTTCAACGGATCGTCGCAGTTGTCGCCCGGTTGCGGCGGCGGGGAAGCATCGATCGCGAAGTTGAACGCGGCGATACAATCCGGCAGCGGCCAGGTATCAAACATGATGTAGTAGGTACCGGCAGCCAGGGTAACGCGAGTAGCCTGGTAGATGCCGCCACCACTGTTGGTCTGAACGACAATACACGGATCAACATCACCGCAAGCATCGGCAATCATGAAGCCGGTGTAGGTGTCTCCACCCGGATCCATAACAAAGTCGAGTTCGAGTTCTTCGGTGAGAGTGAGCTCCATAATGAAGTCTTCACCACCGTCGTACGAACCCAAGCAGCTGTTCTCATAGAGGTCGCCGAAGCCACAGGTAGTACCACTGTACAGGTACGGCAGGTCGCCGGCACCCAGGGTAACCTGGAGCGGGTCGTTACAGGAAGCACCCGGCGGGAGCGGCGGGGACTCAACGACGGTAATGTCGAAGGAGAAGTCCATACCACCCTTGGCCACGTCATCAGCGTGGACCGGGAACAGGTAACGACCGGCCGGGAGACGATCCCAATCCATGATCGGGTTGGTCAGGCCGTCGCCAGCACAAGTGATGAACTCGTAGTTGGTGGCAACGATAAAGGCGTTACAATCCAGCGGCAGGACCTCTTCGTAGAGGACGATACCGACAGTCTGGATTTCACCCGGAGTGCCACAGTACGAGATATCAATATCGTTTTCAGCATACGGAGCGTCAAAGACGTACCATACGGCGTTCCAGTCGAGAACACCCGGGCAGTCCAGAGTAGCCGCAGCAGTCGAGCCGGTGATAGTGGCCGGCGGGAAGATTTCCTCGGCGGTCTCCGGGAAATCGTTGTCCGGAACGACCGGGCACGGAGTGGTACAATCAAGGAACTGGTTCCAGTAACCACCCGAATCGGTACATTCGGCTTCGGTCAGATCGGCACAGGTCAGGAAGTCAACACCGTAGCAGCAACGACCAACCGGCGGAGCGGCGTCGTTGATGGTTACGAGGTCGAGACCAAACTCGGCACCGTCATAACCGGTGTAAACGAAAGCAAACTGAGCCGACGAAGCGGTCAGGTAGGCACCCAGGTCAATAATAGTATTGTACCAGGTCCAGTTGTCGAATACACCATATTCATACTGGTTCCAAAGGTAATCCCAGTTGGTACCACCGTCGGTGGAGATAAAGACGGTCAGAGTACAGTTCGGATAGGGATCAACGGACCAGTAGTAGGAACCGAGCCACCAGAAGTCCAACTTCCAGGCGGTTCCACCGGTCAGATCGATCGGATCTGAAATCAGCCACTCATTCTGGGGACCGCTGTAAGTCTCGTCGTAAACGCAGTGAGCGTTAAGAACACCCTCGTAGGGGTTGTACTGGGCGGTATCCCAGGTAAACGGGTTGTTTACGATGGAAGTCCAGGTTGCCGGCGGAACGCCGCCTTCGAAACCTTCGTAGTACAGATCAACGCGGAGGCCCGGATCGTAAGTGATCGGAGCAGCGCTCTGATTCGGATTGTACTTCGCATCGATGAGAGGGCTAGAAACGATAGTGGACGCTCTGAGCTCTTCCAGCTTGGCGGCGATTTCCTCTGCTGGCGGGTTCATCGGGTCATAGACCTCAACCGCGGGCTCATCCTCGTACACTTCTTCTCCTGGCTCATAGTGCTGGGGAGCCAACTCTTCCTTGAGAGCAATGTTCGGCGTGTCGTCAAGCAGGCCGTACGGCTTGATGCTCGTAGGAGCGTCGCTGCCGATGACTGCCAGGCCGAGGCCAGCTACCATTGCAAGGACTACCAGGATTTTGATCGTCGTTTTGAAATTCGCCATTCATAACCTCCCTACTGATGGAACGCCAGATCATTGGTGGGTGAGTCCAGCCTTCGCACAGTGGTTAGAAAGTAAGTTACCCTACCGTAACAATTGGGCATTTTTCTCAATTCTGGGCAGAATAATCCTCAGTGCAACTCGGAAAGGGATTACCTCATACACGTCTCCTTATTTTTTTTCGGTCAGCGACTTGTAATGCGTAAGTAAAAAATGATATGCAACATGCTTGAACAGAAAGTGTACCTCTTCGTCCCAAAAAGACCACCCGAACGACGGTCCGGCAAGGGCTGCTGCTCGTTTGTACGGGTGCTAGTGTAAAAGTGCGATATTTGTGCAGTTTAGTCAAGGGAAAAGTGCCCAAATCGGCTCATTTTAGGGCATTTAGAGCGATTCGTGGACCGATCCAGTCGGATTCACCGATAGGTCAATTGACGCGCAAGTCGGGCTCTAACGAAGTCTCCACTCCACAAAAAAAGAGCAGATTGTCCAAAAGCGACTAAAAATGGGGATCTGTAAGGTTGCATATTGGGCGAATTAGGCTACATTTACGTCAATAGACGAACAGTCTCGACCAAGCATATCCGAGGAAAACAGATGAAACACACAACTCCAGCCTACAGAGGGGCGGTGGCAGGGATTGTCGCATGCCTCCTCGTGATGTGGCCGCTTACCGCTTTCGCACAAACACCGTCGACATGGTCTAAACTCGAACCGGGTCAACATACCGTTGGTTTTACCACAGTTGAGTTGAAAGATGACTCGCGCACGATGCGACCCAGTGAGGATTACTTCGGCGATCCCCTCGATGGAGAAACCGTTCGCATGCTGCAGGTCTGCCTGTGGTATCCTTCCCTCCCCTCCGATCAACCGAAAATGTTCTACGGTGAGTACCATTTCCCGTCACCCAACGATGTCGACTTCTTCGACTATGTAACAGCCATGCAAAACAAGGACATAAGGCGACTCGCCGGTTTCCTTCGCCCGGCCGGTGGTGACCTCAACGATGTCCTAAACCTGCCGATGTACGCCGTGCGAGACGCGAGCGTCAAGGACGGCCAGTTTCCGCTTCTGATCTACCATTCCGACCACAATTCGAGTTACTGTGACAACGTGGTACTGTGTGAGTACCTGGCATCACACGGTTTTGTGGTGGCCTCGACTCATGCGGTTGGACTCAACGCAGACGGATCGCCTTTCTCCCAAAAGGACATAGAGACCCAGGTGCATGATCTGGAGCTGGCGGTCTCGAACCTCCACGGCCGGGAGAATATCGATTTCAAGCGCTGTGGATTGATCGGCTGCGGGACCGGCGCAACCGTCGCCATGGCCTACCAAATGCGGAATTACGACATTGACATCGTGGCCGCTATCGATCCTGCGTTTGCCACGGTCGAGGGATGGAAACTGCTGGAGGATAATCCCTTCTTCGACTGCCAGCGGATGAAACTGCCGCTGCTGTGCCTCTTCCGAAGCGACGCTGAGGACTACCACGCCGGTTTTTCGTCCTCTCTCACCTACTCTGACCGCTACCTCATGGGTCATCGGGGGTTGATCCCGGCTAATTTCACCGCCCATGGAAGTATGATGGCCGAGGTGATGGGAGCGGTCGAGGCTCCGCCTGGAATCACGCATTTTGCGCACTATAATCAGATGTCCGCCAATATTTTAGCCTTTTGCAGTGACATCCTAAATCCGGATCCGGCGCAATCCTGGCCCGATCAGCCGCTGGCAGAGAGGCTCAAGCCGCTGGAGAATATCGACAGTTGGACTTACTTACAGGCAGAAGATGCCCCGCCAACCAGGGCGGAGTTCGCTCGTATTCTGCAAGTCCAGGGCCCGGCCACCGCGATCGAGGTGTATGAAAAGTTCCACGCCAAAGACAGCACGATCAATCTGTTCGATGAGGGCTTCATGAACGGTATGGGCTATCGGGCTCTTCGAGGTGGGGATCTCGAGAATGCGGTCCGGTTGTTCAAAATGAACGCCTACACCTATCCCGGTTCGGCCAATTGCTGGGACTCCTACTCCGAGTGCCTGGTGGCGCTGGGACGCAACGAAGAAGCCGTAGTGGCGGCCAAGCGAGTGCTTGAGGCGTTGCCTGACGACCCACGCCTTACAGAGGACTTCAGACAACAGCTTAAAGAGCTGGCCGAGAACCGCTTAGCTGAACTAGGCGCAAATTAGACGAGAGAATGAGAAGAGAACAAAATAGACAAAAGGATGCGGCTATGAGTGAGAAGAACCAAGTCAGTCGGCGCGGATTCTTGGCTTCAGCCACGACCGGGTTGGTGACAGCTTCCATGTTGGGTCTCGGCACCGGCCAGAT
>Ga0180435_10001012_pt1 | contig 29586 bp, 23 predicted proteins | sample SS_ome_3_FD_132467 | JGI IMG/M metagenome (GOLD analysis project Ga0180435, IMG submission 132467) | Hypersaline lake sediment archaeal communities from the Salton Sea, California, USA - SS_3_S_1 metaG | ecosystem: Environmental > Aquatic > Non-marine Saline and Alkaline > Hypersaline >... | reverse complement strand
TAAGCCCGTTGTCCCCGCTCTTCATTACATGCAGGTAGTAGATGTCCTTTTCCTTTTCCAGGTCCATGTAGTTATAGAAGAGGAAAATTTCACCGCTTTCCCGGTCCACAATCATGGATGGATCGGAAGCAGACAGGCCATCGGGAAAATCCACGATCCGTTCCATATCCGTCCAGGTCTTTCCCTGATCCGCACTGCGCCGGATCACAATATTGATGTCCCGGCTGCCCCGCAGGTCATTGCACGAGGGTACACGCTCGTCGATGGCCACCACCAGGTCCCCGTTGGGGGCGGTCACGATGGCAGGGATCCTGAAGCAGGCTACCTCAGGATCCTCAGTGGCATTGAATAGGTCATGGACCTCCATGAGTCCATCGGCAAGCTGTGGCATCTCCTTCTGTCCGATGGCAAGGGTGGATGTGAGGACAGAAAGGGCAAAGAGTAGGATAAATCTTTTCATATTCCAAAATAAAGTATTTATTTGGGCTTTGGTAATCCGCAATCACAAAATTTCAAATAGATGAAAAAACTGGTCCTTGGCCTGCTGGCCGTCTGTGCATTCTTCAATGCTTTTGCAGCAATGAATGGGGATGATAAACGCGTATTGATCTATACCAAAAACGGGGAAGGCTATGTGCATGATAATATTGCTGCCAGCGTGGCCGCGCTCGAAAAGATCTGCAGGCAGGAGGGCATCCTCACGGAAGTTTCGGATGAGCCTTCTGTGTTTACCCCCGAGAACCTGGCCCGGTTTGATGGCATTGTCTTTTCCAATTCCAACAACGAAGCCTTTGACAATGATGAGCAGCGAAAGGCTTTCCAGGATTTTATCCGGAGCGGTAACGGATTTGCGGCCATCCATTCGGCCAATGCCTCGGAACGTGACTGGCCCTGGTACTGGGCCATGGTGGGAGGGAAGTTCCTGCGGCATCCGCCCCACCAGGAGTTTGATGTGGTGGTCACCGATCCCGATCACCCCTCCACCTCGCCTCTGCCCGCCAGGTGGACCGTTAAGGATGAGTGTTATTATTCCTACCAGCTGAACCCGGATATCCATGTGCTCCTGTCGGTCGACCTGAGTACCATCGAGGATGAGCAAAAGGCTGAATACCCAGGAGAGGTTTTTGGTCAGCTCTTTCCCCTGGCCTGGTGTCACGAGTTTGAAGGAGGACGCCAGTGGTATACTGCCCTGGGCCACGATTCCTGGTTCTACGAGGATCCCCTGTTTGTGGAACATCTGCGGGGCGGACTCAAGTGGATCCTGACTAAATAGCCTCCAGATAAAGCAGCCAGCCTTTTCGGGCCTCCACCCGGATGGGCTTCCAGGAAATCTTCAAGCTCTATTTGACATAGGTCTCCAGCAACTGGTCCTGTTCCCAGAGCATATGCAAAATGCTTTCCTTGGCGGCATAGCCATGACTCTCCTTGGGTAACATTACCAGCCTCACATTGGCGCCAAGTCCCTTCAGGGCATTGAAATAACGGGTGCTTTGCAGGGGGTAGGTGCCCGAGTTGTTGTCCGCTTCTCCATGGATGAGCAGCAAGGGGGTCTTCATCTTATCGGCATGCATAAAGGGCGACATCTTGTAGTAGACTTCAGGGGCCTCCCAGTAGGAACGCTCTTCGCTCTGGAAACCAAAGGGAGTGAGGGTCCGGTTATAGGCCCCGCTCCGGGCAATCCCGGCAGCAAACAGATCTGAATGGGAGAGCAGGTTGGCCACCATAAAGGCTCCATAACTATGTCCGCCCACGGCCACTTTGTTCCGGTCAATGTAGCCCAGTTCATCGACCGCGTCAATGGCTGCCTTTGCATTGGCCACCAGTTGCCTGCGGAAGGAGTCATTGGGTTCTTCATCTCCTTCACCCACGATGGGGAAGGCAGCCCCATCCAGGATTACATAGCCCTTTGCCACCCAGTAGATGGGAGAACCGTAATTGGGTGCGGTAAAGCGATTGGGATTGGCAGTGGTCTGCCCGGCACTGGCTTTGTCCTTGAATTCCCTCGGGTAGGCCCAGAGAATCATGGGGGCCTTCTCCTTTTTCTCCATGTCATAACCCACGGGCAGGTACAGGGTGCCGGAAAGCTCCAGACCATCATCACGCTTGTAGCTGATCACTTCCTTGTGTACACCCTGAATACTTTTAAAGGGATTATCAAAGGCAGTGATCTGCTGCAATTCATTCTTCTTCAGGTCCCTGAAATAGTAGTTGGGATAGTCGGTGGGCGATTCAATACGTACCAGCATCCTGTTGTTTTCCTGGTCATACTGGCTCAGGTTTTCGAGTCTGTCCGTATATTCCGACTGGTAAAGCCGCTCTGTTTCCCTGTTTTTCAGGTTCAGCTGATCCAGGAAGGGAAACTGTCCCTTTTCGGAGTAGCCGCTTCCAATCAGGAAAAGCTTGTTCTTATGCAGGGTGAGTACGCGGCTGCCAAAGGCATTTCTTTGGGTGACAAAGCGACCCGGATCACTGTAACGGTCCTGGTAGTTCCGGTCCCAGAGGATCACGGGCTCAAGTTTTGGATCTGAAGGATTAAACAGGTAGGTTTTTGTATTCCGGCTGTTCCACCAGCGGTCCATGGCCACTGCCACCTCCTCATTGCACCACTGGATTCCGGCATAGCGGTTAATGGTTTTCAGCAGGGAGACAGGAATACCATTGAAAGGAGCGTCCAGTTGAAATACTTCATCCCTGAACTCCACCTCATTCTGGGGATCCCCCTCATCCAGCGCCACGGCAAATACCAGGGTAGCCGGCAGGTCGGCTCTCCACTGGAGATTTCTTCTGCCTTCTTCCACTGCCATAAAGCCCTTTGGCAGGTCTTCAATCAGCGGACTTTCAAGTACAGTCTCCACCTTCTCTGCCCCCCTTGTGTATATGGTGGTGGTGCTGGGAAAGCGATAGAAGGGTACCAGGTAAGAGAAGGGTTTCTCCACCTTGGTGATCATGATGTAGTCGCCATTGGGAGAGAAAGAGATGTAGTCATACATGGCACTTCCCATCCAGCGTTCGCTGCTGCCATCCAGTTCCACTTTATAAAGCTCCGAGAGTGCAAGCTGCTCAAAATTATGTTCGTCGTTTTTATTCTGGAGCAGGTCCTGGTAGGTCCGGTTCTGCGCTTTTTTTCCATCTGCCACCGAGATGGTCGGACCGGAGGGGACTGCATTACCCACATCTATAAGGGCTTCTCTCTCTGAGGAGATCATTTTTACCAGGATGGACTGGCTATCTTCAAACCAGTTAATTGCATCGCCCATATTGGCATTGATTCTGGCCTCAGTTAATTTAAGGGCACGGGCCGACTGGATATCCAGTACCCAGAGTTCAACACCTTCGGAGGTGGTATGAGTAAAGGCCATTTTCAGTTGATCGGGCGACCAGCTGAAGTTGGCCAGTTTCGGAGCCTTGGGCAGACCCGATACGTCTTTTACAACCGCATTCTCCTCAAGCAGGTTTTTGATACTGAGCTTATTGTAATATCTGGTCCTGCTGCCAATATTGGTGGCCGGATCAATTCTCAGACCGCCCAGCCGCAACTCTTTTTTGGAGAGTTCCTCAATGCTTTTAAAGGCATCCCTGTACAGGAGTAACATATGCTCCTGCTTATTATCCAATAAAACAGAAGGTGCCAGTGGCACATCAACCAGTTCGAGAATCTCAGCCGAAGGTTTCTGGTAATCCAGGTTTACCTGGGCAGTAGCGAAAGGGGACAGCAGGGCTGCCATTACTAAAAAAAGGACGACTCGTTTCATTTGGATATGGTTTAACTTATGGTTAAAATTTTAGCTTATCAACTGGTTTTGCCTGATCAGGTCAAGGACCCTTTCAAGCTGAAGCTCAGTGAAGTCGTCCACAACCAGGGATACCCCTTCCTCGAGCAACTCCTCTTTGCTATGGGCAGAGGCTATGCCAACTACGGGAAGACCTGCTGCCAGGGCCGACTGTATCCCGGCTTTGGAGTCCTCAAACACAATGCAGTTTTCTTTTGGGATGCCCAGTTTACCCACCGCTTTCAGGTAGACTTCGGGATGGGGCTTCCCATGACTCACGTCCACCTTGCCAATGATGATCTCGAAGGTTTCAGTCATTTCAAGTTTTTCCAGACCCATCTCAATATTCAGGGGAGGGGCCGATGTGGCCAGGGCCAGACGGTGCCCCTCATTTTTTATCCTGGCGATGAAATTATGTACCCCCGCAATGGGAATGGCCTTTTCCTGCTCCCGGAGGATGCCCTGGTATTTGCCATCCACTTTTTCAAGGTATTCTTCCAGCAGATCTTCCGGAAGATCATCTCCGAATAGTAATTTCAGGGAAGTGGGGCCGGTACGCCCGCTTAGCATCTGATCAAAGGTCTGGTCATCGTAGGGATAGCCCTGTCCGTCCAGAAAACTTTCCCAGGCTATTTTGTGGTAGGGATTGCTGTCAATCACCACCCCATCCATGTCAAAAATAAATCCGTATTCCACTATACTTCCCCGAATTTCACCCATTTCACATCATCATTGTAGCCTGCGCTGACAACGGTGTCGATAAATTGCATTCCCCGGATTCCATCTTCAACTCCAGGGAAGTCAAGCATTTCTTCTGTGGGTACCTGGCCATTGGCCCTGGCCCGAACGGTCAGACTGAAATTGCGGTAGATATTGGCAAAGGCTTCCAGGTAACCCTCGGGATGTCCTCCGGGAGTCCGGGTATTGTGAGCAGCAATTTCACTATCCATACTGGTACCCACCCGCAATACCTGCATGGGTGCATCCAGCCAGTTGAGTATTAAGGAATTGGGTTCCATCTGTGCCCATTCCAGTCCGCCCTTGTCTCCGTAAATCCTGATTTTGATGGCATTTTCCACTCCGGCAGCCACCTGGGTAGCCATCAGGGTGCCTCTGGCCCCGTTGTCGAAACGTAAGAGGGCAGCGCCATCGTCGTCCAGCAGACGGTTGGGAACAAACACATTCAGTTCAGCACACAGTTCTGTGACTCTTAATCCTGTTATGTACTCAGCCAGGTGGTGGGCATGGGTGCCTATATCGCCCATACAACCGGCTTTCCCCGATCGCTTGGGATCGGTACGCCAGCTGGCCTGGGGATTGCCTGCATCCTCCAGTTTAGAAGAGAGCCATCCCTGGGGATACTCAACAAAGACCTTCCGGATCTTGCCAAATGCACCGTCGGCGACCATCTTTCTTGCATGTTTTACTGCCGGGTAGCCCGAATAGGTATGGGTCAGGGCGAAAGTTAAACCGCTTTCATCCAGTTTCTCTTTTAGTTTCAGGGCCTCTTCCAGGGTAAAGGTGATGGGCTTGTCCAGCACAACATGAAATCCCTTCTCCAGAGCCATCATGGCCGGCTCGAAATGCACAAAGTTGGGTGTGACAATGCTGACAAAATCCATCCGTTCTCCTTCAGGTAACAGCGCCTCTTTATCATACATTTCCTGGTAAGTCTCATAAACCCTCTCTTCCGGAAGGTAATAGAGTTTTCCTGATTCTTTGGAGATTACCGGATCCACGCTGAAGCAGCCACAGACCAGTTCAATCTGGTTATCCATTAGAGCGGCCAGGCGGTGAATGGCCCCTATGAATGCATCGGTGCCTCCGCCGACCATTCCCATCTTGAGTTTTCTATTTGTCATCTTATAAAAACGTTTTGAGCTTGAACAGATAAAGCTAACTTTTTTTTCAAAGAGAAGAGCCCTTTTTTATTACTTTTGAAGGGCAAAAAACAGCACTTTGATCTACCCCGAACACTTCGAAACAAAAATAGGCTTTGACCGAATTCGTGAACTGGTCAAATCCCACTGTCTCTTTGATCCCGGCAAGGAACGGGTCGATGAAATGAGCTTTCTCACCGATCACGAAGGTATTCTCCACGAATTGAAGCTGGTGGAGGAGTTTGTGGAGATCAACCGGAGCGAAGATGAGTTTCCCATTCAGCATTTCGTGGATATGCGGGAGGCACTGAAGAAAGCACAGGTGGAGGGCACCTATTTGCTGACCGGGGAGGTAAGTGACTTGCAAAAAAGCCTGGATTCCATCCGGGCCATCCTGCATTTTTTTAAAACGGACGAAGAGGAGAAGTATCCGGAGCTGAGCAAACAATGCGAACCGGTGAAAATGTTTCCTTTTGTCCTGGACCGGATTCAGAAGATTTTAAATAAGCATGGAAAGATCCGCGACAACGCCTCTTCCACACTTCATCACATCAGAAGGAGTCAGCATGAGAAGCAGGGAGCTGTTTCCAAGAAGCTGAACCAGGTCATGGCCCGGGCCCAGCGGGAAGGATGGGTGGATGCCGATGCTGCTCCCACCTACCGGGATGGTCGTCCCGTGATTCCGGTTATGTCGGGAAACAAGCGCAAACTGGGGGGGATGATCCATGATGAATCGGCCACGGGGAAAACCGTCTTTATTGAACCTGCCGAGGTGGTGGAGCTTTCCAACGAGATCAGGGAGCTGGAGTATGCCGAAAGAAGGGAAATCATCCAGATCCTCCTGGAGTTTACCGCCGATATCCGGCCCTACATCCCGGACCTCTTATCCTCCCAGGAATTTTTAACTACCATTGATTTTATCCGGGCCCGGGCCCTTTTTGCCGCCCGCCTGAAGGCAGTCAGGCCCCAGCTCAAAAATGAACAGGTATTTGACTGGAGAGTGGCACGTCATCCATTGCTTTACCTGGCCCACCAGGCGGAGAAAAAAGAGGTGGTCCCGCTTTCCTTTCACCTTTCGGACAAGAATCGCATCCTGTTAATATCGGGTCCCAATGCCGGGGGGAAATCTGTCTGTCTGAAAACCATAGGCCTTTTGCAGTATATGCTGCAGTGTGGGATGCTTGTTCCCTGCAATGAAAGCTCAGTTTTCGGGATCTTTGCGGGTATTTTTATAGATATCGGCGATGAACAGTCCATTGATAACGACCTGAGTACCTACAGCTCGCACCTGCTGAACATGAAGCATTTTCTGAAGCACGCTGCAGCGGATACCCTGGTGCTGATTGATGAATTCGGGACCGGGACCGAACCCATGCTGGGTGGGGCCATAGCGGAGTCGATCCTGGAACAGCTGAACCTGTCGGGAACCTGTGGCATTATCACCACACACTACACCAGCCTGAAACACTATGCCACTTCTTCGGAAGGAATCGTGAACGGGGCCATGCTCTTTGATAACCAGCAGATGCAGCCCCTCTATCAATTGCAGGTAGGCAAGCCCGGCAGTTCCTTTGCCTTTGAAATAGCCCGGAAAATTGGTTTGCCCGAGGATGTATTAAGTAGTGCATCGGAGAAAGTGGGACAGGATCACATCGATTTTGACAAGCACCTGCGTGAGATCCTGAGAGATAAAAAATACTGGGAAAGCAAACGGCAGAAGATCAGACAGTCGGAGCGAAAACTGGAAGAGTTGATGGGGCGCTATGAGCAGGAACTCCAGGAGAGTGAAAAGCAACGGAAAGCAATAGTGAAAGAGGCCAAAGCAAAGGCCGATGCCATGCTCACGGGGGCCAATAAAAAGATAGAACAGACCATCCGGGAGATCAAGGAGGCTGAAGCCGAGAAGGAGCGAACTAAAGAAGTGCGTAAGGAGCTTGGTGAGTTTCGGGAAGAGCTTGAAGTGGAGAAGGGGAAGGAGGAAAAGAAGGTTGAGGAGCTCTTGAAAGAGATCCGCCGGAAAGGGAGTGAGCTGGAGACCAGGCGACCCGATTTGCGGCAACGATCAAAAAAGACCCTTGCTCAGAAACGTGTGAAGGAAGATCCCGAGATCCGGATCGGTGATATGGTGCGCATCGAGGGACAGGAGGCAGCCGGGGAGGTGCTTGAGATCAAAGGAAAGAATTGTGTGGTGGCATTTGGAATGCTGAAAACCTCTACCAAGCTGGCGCAGCTTGAAAAGATCCTGTCTGAGGAGGCGGGCCGGCTAAAAAGGAAAGATCAATCGAAGGTCAACCTGGGCGAATGGAACGTGAGCAGCAGGCGGGTGCAATTTCGTCCGGATATCGATTTGCGCGGAAAACGGGCCGATGAGGCCATGGATATTGTGGTGGATTTCATTGATGAGGCCATCATGGTCAATGCCCGGGATCTGAGGATTCTTCATGGAAAGGGAAATGGAATCCTGCGGCAGCTGATCAGGGAGTACCTCCATTCGGTGGACCTGGTGGAATGGTACGGGGATGCCCATGTGGACCAGGGGGGAGCCGGGATCACAGTTGTAAAACTGGAAGTGTAATAGTTTAATGCTTGTTCTTGATGGAAAAGGGATTGAAAATAGCCTTACTGAAGCGAAGGGAGATTGACGAGGGGAGGTGGGATGATCTGATTGCACATTCCACGGTCGAGACCATTTATCCCTATACCTGGTACCTGGATGCCGTCTCAGAAAACTGGTCGGCCCTGGTGGTTGAAGACTACCGTTTCGTAATGCCCGTGGTATGGAAGAAGAAGGCGGGGATGAAATACATTTATCAGCCCTTTTATTGCCAGCAGCTGGGAGTGTTCAGCAGGGAATACGTGGATCCGGAGCTGATCAGGAAGATGCTCCGCATGCTCTATAAGAAATTCAGGTTTGCAGGGATAAATTTTAATATCAAGAACCTGGTTGGTGAAGAGCCGCCTTATACAGTGGACGACAAGACCAATTATGTGATGCGCCTCGACAGGGATTACGATACCCATTACAAGAATTTTTCAAGCAATGCCAGGCGAAATATCAAAAAATCCATAGAATTTTCTGAGATCATCGAGCGAAACCTTCCGGTGGAGGAGCTGGTCAGATTGAAAAGGGAGAACGATGTGATTAAGCGTGAAGAAGGAGACTATCGCAGACTGGTGAAGCTGTTTGAGACCATCCAGGACAGGAAGGCGGGAAAAATATATGCCATCCGGACAGGTAGTGAAATTACTGCCGCTGCTTTTTTTGCATTCAGCAGGACCCGGGCGATCTACCTGCTGTCCGCTTCCAGCGAGAAGGGGAAGGAGCAAAGAGGAATGTTCCGGATTGTTGATACCTTTATAAAAGATCAGGCCGGTTCGGGATTGATCCTGGACTTTGAAGGTTCAAATATTCCGTCTGTGGCACGCTTTTTCAGTGGATTTGGGGCACAGCCGGAAATATACCAGGGAGTCAGTTTCAGCCGTATTCCGGCCACACTTGCCAAGTTAAGATAGAATGAACGAAGGAATCCGGCACAGTCTTTCAAGCATGGCCCGTCTCATGAGCCTGGACAGGATGATCTCCTGGTCGGGTCAGCCTGTTGTTTTTCCCTTTTATCATACTCTTGCTCCGGAATCACTTCCGCATATCAGTCATCTGTACCGGGTTATTAAGCCGGATGCCTTTGAGAAAGACCTGGATCAGCTCCTTAAGTACTTTGAAGCTCTTAGCCTTGAAGATTATCTGAAGGGGAAAGAAGAAAAGGGAGGAAAACGCAGCATGGTACTCACCTTTGATGACGGCCTGAAGGGATGCTATGATTTTGTTGCCCCCCTGTTGATAAAGAAGGGAATTCCGGCCACCTTTCTGCTGAACAATAAGTTTATTGACAACAAGGGACTGTTTTACAGGTATAAAGCAAGCCTGCTGATCCACAGGGTAAGAGATGATTGCAGGGCCAGGGAAAATGTGGCCGCCAGGCTGAAGATCGACGGGAACCAGGTTGAATCAGCACTCGGGATGATAGGCTGGGGCCAGGCAGCACTGCTGGATGATCTGGCCCCGGAGGCTGAGATGGATTATTCAGGATATCTTCGCTACAGTCCGGTTTATATGAGTACAAAGGAGGTGAAGGACCTGCTTGAATGGGGCTTTGAAATAGGCGCCCATTCCTCCGAACACATGGATTTCACCCGGCTGGAAGCTGAGGAAATAAAGGGGCAGGTAAAATCCAGTTTGAAGGATCTGAAAAAGCGTTTTGGTATTAAAACAGCCTATTTTTCCTTTCCTTTTACAAGTGACGGGATTCCCGGAAAGGTCATTGATGAATTGCTTGAAGAGGGTACTGCCAGGGCACTGCTGGGTACGGCCGGATTAAAACAGACCGGCAGGAGGGCATTTATTCAACGCATCCCCATGGAAAAGTATCATCTGAATGCAATTGAAACCCTGAAAGCAGAATACTTCTATTATCTTTTGAAGGCCCCCCTGGGCAGGAACCGGATCAGGTTGTGATCAGCCAGTAAACATAACATCCCCATCCCCGTCATGTATAACCGCTTGCTCCGGGAGCAGTGAAATCAGCTTTTCATGGGCAAAGAGCTGCTGTGGCAGGTTCCGGGTGGAAAGAAATACTTTTTTACTGGCCATCATTGCTTCCATCAGTTCCGGATTACGAATGGTCGTGTGGGTACAGCCTTCTTCGATCATGAGCCGGATGATGGTTTCTGCCATGCAGGGATAGAGCTCTTTATTCCCCGCAAAGAGATACGGCGCCGACAGCACATTGTTGTGTATAATCAGCCATAAAATGCCCTGATCAGTCCCATCGGGGTTTATCACATGATAAATGATGTTCTCAAAGCGGCTGGCTTTGTATGAAAAGTGATAATTGATGGGATCACAGGCCTGTTCGGTAACCCAGGGATACTCCAGGGCCCATTCAAAAATTTCCCGGTCCCGCCTGAAAAGCGTATCCTGCTGGAGTTTATTTGCCAGTCCGGATAATTGGGCAATGAATCCATCGACCTGCTCCACACTGCACCGGATCTTTTGCCTGGCCCTGAACTTTTCCAGACGCCGCTCCCGAAAATTATTGATCAGCCGATCGGTGCTTTGAAATATGCCCCGGGTTCCCACTCTTTCAGCCAGGAGCTCGGCACTGGCCGATCGCAGGTAGAAGCGTTTGCCCTTCCTGTTTGCAAAGCGTTTGAAGCGGCCGGTACGATCGTACAGGGCTTTGGAATCAGGAGCATAATTGGTGTACATCAATCGACCATCCCAATGCTTTTCGGCCTCCTCGAGCAGCTTTGTGGAAACGCCCCTGCGCCTCATGTCGGGTCTGACCCAGTTTCCACTGAGCCATGCAAAACGTTGAGGGTTTCCTTCACGGTCATAAAAACAGTCGGGTAAAAGCGTCCGGTAGCCAAGCACCTCTCCATCCTTACGCATTTCATACATGACAGGATCGGATAGCTCTGCCCTCGGATTGTTCATGTAGGAGCGAAGGCGGGTGGGAGGGATCGGTATGAGGGATCTGGGATCGGAATAGAGTGAGTACAGGTAGGGTTCCAGCTCCTCCAGCTTATATGATTTCAGATCCATGGACCTAAGTTATTCATTCTGGAGCAGCTTGTCGAAATCAGCCTCTGAAAGATTAGCGCTTAAAAGCTTCCCCCCTTCACATTTCATGGTCCTGGACGGAAAGTGCTTAATCAGGTTGTAATTATGAGTGGCCATCATCACCGCCCGGCCACTTTTCGAAATATCCAGCAGGATCTTCATAATATCTTCCGATGTGGCCGGATCCAGGTTGCCGGTTGGCTCGTCGGCAAGAATGATTTCGGGATCATTGAGCAGGGCCCTGGCGATTACCACACGCTGTTGTTCTCCGCCCGAGAGCTGGTGGGGCATTTTATATCCTTTATAGCCCAGGTCCACTTTTTCAAGAACTTCTGCAATGCGGTCCCTGATCTCAACTTTATTTTTCCAGCCCGTTGCTTTCAATGCAAACTCCAGGTTGCTGTCCACCGTCCGGTCATTGAGGAGTTTGAAGTCCTGGAAAACGATCCCCAGCTTTCTTCTGAGCATGGGAACATCCTTGCGCTTCAGGTCTTCCAGACTGAATCCGGAAACGGTACCCACCCCCTCTTTCAGCGGCAATTCTGCATTAATGGTTTTGATCAGGCTGGTTTTACCGCTTCCAACCCTGCCAATGACATAGACGAATTCTCCCTTTTCTACCGAGAGATTAACCTGCTCAAGAATGATGTGGTCATCGACTCCGATAAGTGCATTTTCAAGAGAAATCACATTGTCCAGCGCCATACTTTTTAGAATATGCGGCTAAATTAAGAATTAAAATCATACTAAAAATTAACATCCGACTGTTAATTAAAAAGAAGTAGCGCAAAAAGAGCAGGCTGTTATTATCGTACTTTTATCAAGTTAATCTCAAGCATATGATCCGTTCGAAAAAAAGAATCATACCTGTTATATTCCTTCTGACATCTCTTATGGCCTATGGTCAGAAGAGCGCGGTGTACGAGTACAGCGATAAAGAATTCCTGAAGGGACTCGAATTATATGAAAATCAAAAATACGGAGCAGCCCGCAGGGTTCTGGCCAACTACCTGGATAAACACCAGGGATCCAGGTCGGAGATCCGTTCTGAGGCCTCCTTCTATCTGGCCATGTCGGCGGTGGAGCTGAAAAATGATGATGCCGAATTCCTGGTTTATACCTTTATATCCGAATACCCCGGGAGCCCATATGTGAATGAAGCAGCTTTTAATCTGGCCGATTATTTTTATGATAAGAACGGCTGGGCAAAAAGCATATCATGGTACAACCGGGTGGATCGCTACATCCTCGGAAAAGAGAAACTGCCTGAGTATTATTTCAAGAAGGGCTACAGTTATTACATGCGGAGGGACTATGAGAATGCCCGGGTCAATTTTTATGAGATCCTGGAAATGGAATCCACCTACACAGGTCCGGCCACCTATTACTATTCGCATATAAACTACGAGCAGGGGAATTATGAAACCGCTCTCTGGGGATTCAAGGAGATTGATGATAATCCTTTGTTTAGCGGGATTGCACCCTACTATATTTCCCAGATCCTGTTTATGCAGAAGAAATACGAAGAGGTCATTGACTATGCTTCCCCTTTTATGGATTCTGTGTCGGAGAAAAGAATGGGAGAGGTAGCCAAGATCATTGGAGAATCGCATTTTATGCTGAATGAGTTTAAGGAGGCCATTCCCTTTCTGGAAACCTATCGTTCCAATACAAGCGGCTATACCATACACGACCGCTACCAGCTGGCTTATGCCTATTACAATAACCAGGAATATGAGAATGCCCTTCCGCTGTTCGAAGAAATCAGCTACCGGAATACCGAAATTGCCCAGAGCGCACTTTATCATCTGGGCGACTGCTATTTGAAAACCGGAGATAAGAACAAGGCCCGTATTGCCTTTTCCAAAGCGGCCAATATGGATTTTGATCCGAAGATTCAACAGGATGCACTTTTCAATTTTGCGAAAGTCACCTTTGAGCTCTCCTACAGCCCCTTTAATGAAGCTATCAGGGCGCTTGAACTGTATATCAGGACCTTCCCGGCTGCAGATAATACGGATGAGGCCTACAATCTGCTTGTAACGGCTTACCTGGGTACCAGGAACTACTCCATGGCCATGGCCTCCCTGGATAAGATCCGCAGAAAGGATGCCAATATTGAAAGGGCCTATCAGAAGGTCGCTTTCTATCGCGGACTGGAGCTCTATAAAAACCTGAGGTTCACCGAGGCGGTGGATGCCCTGGAAATCTCCCTGCAATATGCTACTTATGATCCTCTTATTGCGGCCCGCACCTACTTCTGGCTGGGTGAAGCAGCCTACCGGACCGGGGACAGTAAAACGGCCCGGATGTATTACGACCAATTCCTGAAGGACGGACGTGCCCGTCAGCAGCAGGAGTACGCTCTGAGTAACTACAGTCTGGGCTATCTCTATTTTGACCAGGAAAACTATAAGGAATCGCTCAACTGGTTTGGGAAGTTCATTCGCTTATCGGAAGGTCAGTCAACAGCCACTGTTTCGGATGCCTATAACAGGATGGGTGATTGTTATTTTGTTCAGACTCAGTATACCATGGCCATCGATTATTATAAGCGGAGCATTGCAGCGGGAAAGGCCGATGCCGATTATGCCATGTTCCAGAGAGGATTTACCCTTGGCTTGCTCGACAGGACTCAGGAAAAGATAGATGTTCTGAGTCAGCTGATTAGTGAGCAGCCTGAATCAGCCTTTGTGGATGATGCGCTTTTTGAAATAGGACGGAGCTATGTGGTTTTGAATCAGCCCCAGCAGGCATTGAGGTACTACGAGCGGGTGGTCAACGAACACTCCAATTCTTCATATACCAATAATGCACTGAATCAGCTGGGTCTGATACACTACAATGCCGGGGAATATGATGAGGCACTAATCTACTACGAACGGGTTGCCACCAATTACCCGGGTACGCCCGAAGCGGAGAATGCTCTTACCAGTATAAAAAACATCTATGTCCGGAAGGATAACGTGGATGCTTACCTGACTTTTGTGACAGGTCTGGGACGGGATATTACCCGGAGCGAACAGGATTCTCTGTCCTATACTGCTGCGGAAATGATCTACATGCGTGACGATTGTGAGGGCACAGTCAGGGCCTTTATAGATTACCTGGATGCCTTTCCCCAGGGACTTTACCTCTTGAATGCCCACTATTACAAGGCCGATTGCCAGTTGAAGTTGCTCCAGAACGAAGAGGCGCTGGAGTCCCTGGACTTTATTATAAATCAGCCCCGGAATATGTTTACGGTACCGGCCCTAGAAGCTGCATCCAAAATCGCCTATCGTGAAAGGAACTTCAACAGGGCTGCTGATTATTACCGGGCCCTGCTTGAAACGGCCGAACAGAAATCGAATATTTTCGATGCCCAGGTGGGCCTCATGCGCTGTTACTTTGAATTGAAGGAATATACAAATACCATTGAGGCAGCAAGGGAGGTCCTTCAGCTGGATAAGGTTCAGGAAGAATACATCAGAGAAGCCAACTTCAAGATTGCCAGCTCTTTTGCTGAGTTGAATGAAATGGATTTTGCCTATGATTTCTATGCGAAGGTTGGGCATGAAGTCAACAGCGTGGAAGGAGCCGAGTCCAAATACCTGATGATCGAGATTCTTTATGAAAGAGGGGAGCTGGATGAGGCCGAAACTATGGTATACGAGTTTATCGATATGAATACACCTCACCAGTACTGGATGGGTATGGCTTTTCTGACTCTGTCGGATATCTATATTGAGAAAGGGGATGAGTTTTCGGCCATTAACTCCCTGCAGAGTCTGATCGATTATTATACCATTGCCGATGATGGGATTATAGCCAATGCAAAACAGCGTAAAGCGGCACTTACCGAACAGGCAGAAAGTGAAATCGCTCCGGAACCGGAGTCGATCCAGTAGGTGCCGGTCTTAGTATTAAAATGAAACCAACTGAAATGAGACAATTCAGGATATTTTCAAAGAGAATAAGGATAGGAACAGTGATCTGTCTGGTGCCCCTGGCATTGCTGGCTCAGCAGAAAGAGGTGAGGGTGGTTAAGCCCTATTCCCCGACACTTTCCGGTGCCAGGAAGATCGAACTGCTTCCCAGCATGGACGAGCAGATAGATTTTGATGTTCCGGATATTAGCTATCAGCTCTATCCCAAACGTTATGAAAGTCAGTTCACCCTGGAGCCGATTAAGGCTGCCCGGATGGTTAAAATGCCCCTGGAAAGACTCTATAAGAGTCAGCTTACCCTGGGTTTCGGAACCTGTTTGTCCCCGCTGGCTGAATTGAATATCAACCAGCTGCGATCGAGGAGTGGAACCTTTGGTTTTTACCTGAGGCATCATTCCATGAACGGCAAAGTAAAACTGGATAACGAGATGAAGGCACCCGCCGGCTTCAATGAGAACCAGCTCAAGGTCTATGGCAGTCGCTTCCTGAAGAATGCAGCATTTGAATATGGGGTGGGTGCCAGTTACAATTCCTATGTGCATTACGGTGTGAATCCTGAGCTGGATACGGTGCTGGCCAGGGAGGACGCCATACATCCCTATTTCACTGCTGAAGGTAAGCTGGGACTGCACTCCATGCATGCCGACTCCTTTCATTTCAACTACGATGCATCTCTGGAATACTACTATTTCGCCCATCGGTTTGATGAAGCAGAACACGGGGCGGAGCTCTCTTTTGATTTCGACAAGAAACTCAGGGTTGTTGATATAGCAGGCGAACTTGGAACCACTTATCTGGGCCACTTCCCCGAATGGGATACGCTTGTTGGGAACAAAACGAATTTCTGGTTCAATCCCAGCGTGGCTAAAGGGTCTTCACAATGGAGGTTCGTTGCAGGTTTTAATTTCTATGGCGAGGTGACCGATGGACTTTTTACCCCGCACTTTTATCCCAGGGCCCTGTTCCAGTTCCATATGGTAAAGGAGATTATCATTCCGTATTTTGGAGTGGATGGCTACCTGGATAATAATTCCAACCGTGCAATAGTAAAGGAAAATCCTTATGTGGTGCCCACCCTGGCGGTCCGGCCCACCAACAATAAACTTATTGGCTACTTTGGTTTGAAAGGTAACTTTTCAAGGGCGGTAGCCTATAATCTGAAGGCAAGTTATTCCATCATAGACGATGCCTATTTCTATGTGAATGATATCAGTAATCCGCTGATGAATCAGTTTGTTGTAGTCTACGACGATGTGACCCTGGGCACCCTGCACGGGGAGCTTGCCGTGCGCCCAAGCGATGACTGGAAGATCATCCTGCAGGGGAACTATTACAGCTACATGACCATGGTGAATGAGGATCGCCCCTGGAACAAACCAGAATTTGATATCTCCCTGCAGCTGCGCTATAACATGGGTGATAAGATCATCCTGGATGCAGGCATCTTTACCATCGGCTCCAGGTACTACCAGAACTATGATCTGGCTGTGGAGGACACCCTTCCGCTGACCTTTGATCTTAATCTTGGACTGGAGTATCGATACAGCAAACTCCTCTCATTCTGGGCCCGTTTCAATAATATGGCTGCGCAGTCCTATTACCTCTACAACCAGTATCCTTCCTATCGCTTCCAGGCGATGATCGGATTTTCTTATGCCTTGTAAAGTTTTTTAACTTTAAAGTCTTATGTATCTGCAAAGTTTTACTTTTCGTGAAAACGCCGGCCAGAACATTGAATGGCTCATTGATAATGTGAGCCTGGGTGAGATTAATCTGGTGGTGGGTAAGAATTCCAGTGGGAAAACCCGTACCCTGAATGCCCTGTCTGATCTGGTCAGCATGCTGGTGGGCAAAGGAACCACGGCTTCAGGGCCGGTCAGTTACGAGCTGCTATTTAAGAATAGTGAAAATTTCATGAAGTATGTATTGGAATATGATCTGGATACGATTCACTCAGAGCAGCTTTATGTGGATGAGGAGCTGGTTCTTGAAAGGGGAGAGGGAGGCAGCGGGACCGTTAAATATGAGGCCACCCCTGACCCTATTTTCCTGGAATTCGAAATACCTCATGATCAGCTGGCCTGCTATGCCAAGCGTGACCGTTTGCAGCATCCTTTTATTGAAATTATTCATGGCTGGGCCATCCGTCTCAGGCGCTTTGATTTCAGCGGTGACCTTGGAAAAAGCAGATACGCCCTGAAGTCCTCCTTTGAGGCCAGGGAGATGGACTGGAGTGAAACCACCAATTCACTGGTCCCTGTCATTACGGTTGCTGAGGAGGAGTTTCCGAAATTCCGGGAGCTGGTGCTGAACGACATGCAGCAGATTGGATATGACCTGAATGACTTTGGGATTGTTCGCTTTTCGGAACGATTCAGCCGGGTTAGCGAGGATCGTTATGCGGTTTATACCTCTGAAAAGGGATTGGATAAACAGGTGACACAGCGGGATATGTCCCAGGGAATGTTTAGAGCTTTTTCCGTGCTGGTTCAGGTAAATTACTATATCCTGTGCGGACATAAAGGTTTTGTAATTATTGATGACATAGGAGAGGGGCTCGATTTTTCCAGGGCCAAACAGCTGGTGCAGCTGCTCATAAACAAGGCTGCTGAGGCTAATATACAATTGATTATGTCCACCAACGACTCCTTTATCATGAATGCGGTGGATATTGAACACTGGGCGGTGATTATGCGCGAGGGACATAAGATCAGTCTCTACAATTATGCGAATTCGAAGGAGATCTTTGAGGAGTTTAAGTTTACCGGCCTGAATAATTTTGACTTTTATGCCAGTGAATTCTTCAGATCTGGGTTCAGTGACGAATCGGATGAAGAGGAGCAGGGAGAATGAGGAAACTGGCCATATTTGTTGAGGGCCTCACCGAACAGATTCTGGTCCGTCATCTGCTTCAGGCTGTACTGGATCAGAACAGGATTGCCATTCAGACCGTAAAGATTACCGGGGGGCACAATGTGCGCATGTCTTTTACAGTGATGCGGGCAGCTCATGTGGAGCGACAGACCGATTATTATATCATGGTTTATGATTGCGGTGGTGAAACCAACGTGAAGGGATATCTGATGGCGCATCGTGATAAACTGGTTTCCAGTGGCTATACCATGATCCTTGGGCTCAGGGATGCATATCCCAATTTTCAGCGCGATGAGATTCCTAAATTGCGGAGAGGCCTGAATTACCGGCTTCCACAGAAAAAGGCTGCAACCCATATTTACCTGGCTGTAATGGAGACCGAAGCCTGGTTTCTGGGTGAATACAAACACCTGAAAAAAGTGAATGCGAAACTAAGCCCGCAATACATTGAGAAGCGCCTTGGGTTTAATCCCCGAACTGAAAATATGGAGGAGAGGAATCATCCTTCAGATGATATGAAAGCTGCTTATCAGCTTGTGGGTCATGATTATACAAAGAAAAAGGATCGCCTAAATGCCGTTGTTCGTAAACTTGACTTTAATCATTTCACCCATGGTCTGGCTGAAAAGATGGCGAGCCTCGGTAGCTTTATCGAGGGTTTGAGAAAATTTTTCCAGGAGGACATGTAACTGGGAACATATGGAAAAGCGAGAGATTGTACATGATATTCTGGAGGCTCTTTCAGAGCTTGGAAGTGCTGAAAGAAGGGAGAAATCAAAGACTTATTTTCCAACTGTACAAGAGGTGTTGGGAACCACCAATCCGGATATAAAGCAGCTTATAAGGGAGATTAAAAGACAATATCCGGACTGGAGTGCTTCAGACTGGATCAGTCTCTGCAAGTCCCTGGTGGCAACAGATGTGTTTGAGGGCCAGGTCCTTGCTTTTGAGATGATTGGGAGGGACCGTAACTTACTTGATGCCCTGGAATTCAGGGATCTGTCTGAACTGGGCCGGAACCTGGATAACTGGGCTTCGGTGGACCACTATACAGTGGGTATTTTCGGTGTCCTTTGGGGAAGAGGAGTCGTACAGGATAAGCATATTGAAGCGCTGCTTGAATCTGATAACTTCTGGGAGCGCAGGGTGGCTGTAGTCTCCACTGTTGCGCTTAATCTGAAATCGCGTGGCGGCAAGGGCGATACGCTCCGTACCATTGCAGTTTGTGAGCGGGTGGTTGATGATCACCACGATATGATCCAGAAGGCACTTTCCTGGGCCCTCAGGGAGCTTTCTAAGAGGGATCGGGATGCGGTCCTGAACTTTATGGAACGCTATGAGAATCGACTGGCTAACAGGGTGCTCCGGGAGGTGAATCATAAACTTGAGTTTGGTACCAAGAACTAGGCCCTTAATTTCAACGGTTTTCTGTTAATAACTTCGCTGGTTTTCAATACTTTCCGTGATTGCAGAATTGATATTTTTTGCTACTTTTACATGAATTATTAAGGAGCTTGAAATTGATTTTTAAACAATTGAAAGTCAGTTATTTAGAATTAGGTGTTAGTTTTAGAAAATAGACGGGGCGAAAACCGGTCAGAGGTTTATCGAAGGGAACACAATCATAAAAAAATAACGGAAGCCAAAATGATGATTTTTTAATTGTCATTTTAGAAAATAAAGCAGAGAGATAATGAGTGAAGAATTGAACAAAAGAGATTATTCAGCGGAGAGTATACAGGTCCTGGAAGGACTGGAAGCGGTACGTAAACGTCCTGCCATGTATATTGGCGATGTCAGTGAAAAAGGATTGCATCACCTGGTGTATGAGGTGGTGGATAATTCCATAGATGAGGCGCTGGCCGGCCACTGCAGTCAGATTGATGTGTGCATCAATGAAGATAACTCCATCACCGTGGTGGATGACGGACGGGGTATTCCCATTGATATTCACGAAAAGGAAGGTAAATCTGCACTGGAGGTGGTGATGACTGTGCTTCACGCGGGCGGTAAATTTGATAAGGATTCCTACAAGGTTTCGGGTGGTCTTCATGGTGTGGGCGTAAGCTGCGTAAACGGCCTCTCAGAAACTTTGAAGGCCGAGGTACACAGAGATGGGAAAATCTATGTACAAACCTATCAATGTGGTATTCCTGACGCGGATGTGAAAGAAGTAGGTACCACGGATAAAACAGGGACCATTGTTACTTTCAAACCCGACAGCAGCATATTCACTGTCACAGAATACAAGTATGAGATTCTTGCTTCCAGGTTAAGGGAACTGGCCTTTCTGAACAAGGGGATCCATCTCAATATCAAGGACCTTCGTGAGAAGGAGGAAAATGGAAACGGTAATGGCAACGGCGATGGGAACGGGAACGGGGAGAATGGCTACCGCCATGATGAATTCTTTTCCGAGGAAGGCCTGAAAGAATTTGTTGCATTTCTGGATGGAACCAGGGAGAAACTCATTGAGGAAGCTGTACATATTGAAACAGAAAAGAATGATGTACCGGTGGAGATTGCCCTGCAGTACAATACCTCTTTTTCGGAGAATGTACATTCCTATGTAAACAATATAAATACCATAGAGGGAGGCACCCACCTTTCGGGTTTCCGTAGGGGACTTACCCGTACCCTGAAGACTTATGCAGAGAAGTCGGGGATGCTTGCCAAATTGAAGTTTGATATCAGCGGGGATGATTTTCGTGAAGGGCTGACAGCTATTATTTCCGTAAAAGTGGCCGAGCCGCAGTTTGAAGGTCAGACCAAGACCAAACTGGGGAACTCCGATATTATGGGTGTGGTGGATCAGGCTGTAAGTGCCTCTTTGGCCCACTACCTGGAGGAGCATCCCAAAGATGCCAAGCAGATTGTAAGCAAGGTGATTCTGGCTGCAACCGCACGCCATGCAGCCCGAAAAGCAAGGGAACTGGTTCAGCGAAAGAATGTATTATCCGGAGCGGGCCTTCCGGGCAAGCTGGCTGACTGCTCAGAGAAGGATCCGGCCATGACGGAAATCTACCTGGTGGAGGGTGACTCTGCGGGCGGAACTGCCAAACAGGGAAGGGACAGGGCTTTCCAGGCGATTATGCCACTCCGGGGTAAGATCCTGAATGTGGAGAAGGCCATGGCCCATAAGATCTTTGAAAATGAAGAGATCAAAAATATCTTTACCGCCCTGGGTGTGAAAATGGGAACTGAAGAGGACAGCAAAGCCCTGAACCTTGAAGGACTTCGTTACCATAAGATCATCATTATGACGGATGCGGATGTGGACGGTTCCCACATTGCCACCCTGATCATGACCTTCTTCTTCCGGTACATGAACGATCTGATCAAGAATGGCTACCTCTATATTGCCACACCACCCCTTTACCTGGTGCGTAAGGGCAAGAACGAACGGTATTGCTGGAGTGAGGAGGAGCGTGAAGCATTTATTGAAGAAGTCGGAGGAGGAAAAGAAGCAGGTGTTCATATCCAGCGCTATAAAGGTCTGGGTGAGATGAACGCGGAGCAGCTCTGGGATACGACCATGAATCCCGAGAACAGGACCCTCAGGCAGGTAACAATTGACAGCGCTGCTGAAGCAGATCGCATCTTCTCAATGTTAATGGGCGATGAGGTTCCCCCACGCAGGGAATTCATCGAGAAGCATGCCAAGTATGCAAATATTGATGCCTAGGACATATTAAGATCATATGATTTCAGAAATCCGTAGTTTTTTTCTGAAATATATGCTTAACAGGATGCCTGTGCTGATGGTTACCAGCCAGTTGACACTAATGGCGACCACCTCGAAGCGGTAGCTCCTGTCAATTCCGTACCTGATCGTATAAAGCACAAAGGCCAGAACAATGAGGGGGAAAGCAGTCAGAAGAATTATCCTGACGGCTTTTTCTAAGCGAGTTCCCCGGGGGAAAACAAAAGCCAGAAACAGGAAGGAAATGCTCATGGTGATGTAAGCCAGATCTTCCAATGCGATAAAGATCCCATGTCCGTTGTATTGAGTGAGCATTGCTATTCCCTCAGTTTCTCCTTTCATCATGCTGACAGGAATCACTGAGAATTGGACGAAATAGGCAGTTAGTAATACTACTGCAGAAATGATGCTGAAGGCGACGCTGCTGAATCCAAATATTTTTTTCTCTTCCCGGGCTGTGAAATAATTGGAAATCATAAACAGGATGTAGGCAAATACCTGAAAGATGGCCAGGTACATCCAGTAATAGTCCCTCGGGTAATAGTCGAGGAGATCGGTGAAGGGATATTCCATACAATCGCCCGGACAAAATGGTCCCGCCGGAGGGACAGCCAGCATAGCAAATCCCCATGTAATAATGGTCATGATCACAACAGCCAGGGAGGAAAGCCAGGCAAATTTCAGATTGTTTTTTTCTGCATTCATTGTCTGTGTTTTTGAGCTTTTATTTGATGGGATCCCCGCAGAACTGCCTTCGCTGACACTTCAGGCAGTGTTTGCCCATCCATACATCGTCGAATTGTTTCATGATCTGATCCACCAGGTCGGGATCGCTGCTTAGAATGCCTGATTCAAAATTCCGGGTATGTGTTCCCTTCATACCCAGACCGGCGCCCGTCAGGTTTGCGGAACCGGTGTAGGCAAGTTTCCCGTCAATAACAATGTGCTTGAAATGTACCCTGGGACACAGTTGCCGTTCCATGCGTTCGATAAGCAGGGGATATTTGTCGAAACTTCTCCTGAAATTGGGTCCGGGCTCCCTGGCGTGCAGGAGCCTGATGGCTACCTTCCTTTTGCATAAGTCGTTCAGAACGGACAGGAAGGAAGTGACGCGTCCCTTGTGGGACACATGCAGGTCCTTGATATCGGCCGTACCGATCCAAACGAAGGACGAAGCCTTCGCAATTGGCTCAATGACTTTCTGGTATAGTTCCTCATTTGTTATGAACTTCAGACTCATGGAGCACTTAGTTTCGATTTTTTATTATGTATAATCAGATTTGACTATCTCCCTGATCCCCTCCGGATAGGGCGTTGGCTTTAGTTCAAAGTGCTGATCAAATTTACTGGAATTAAATACATAATCTCTGTCGTATTGATACAACATTTCCAGCATCTCTTTCATGATTGGGACAAAAAGTCCCATTAGCCTGACGATGAGCTTTGTTGCCACCTGGTACCTGGGCTTTACTCCCAGTTCTTTTGCGACCAATTCAATCCATTCCTTTCCCGTAAAGGGATTAGCGGCTGTTGGTAAATGCCAGATCTGATTGTATGCTTTCTCCGTATTTCCCAGCAAGGCAGTTGCTTTTCCGGCATCGGGGGTGTAGGTATACGAATGCTTATACTTGACAGATCCCATCCAGTTTGCCTTCTTTCCATTGGCGAGGGGATTAAAAACAGTCTCAGTCAGCACACTGGTGTTTTTTATTCCGGGTCCGTAAAAATCTGCAGATCGTGCAACCAGGGCATCTAATTTACCTTCTTCTACCTTGCTCATGATCATCTGCAGGATTTCCGCGCGTACCTTTCCCTTCTTACTGGGAGGATTAATGGGGGTTTCTTCTGACATTCCATCCAGATAGGCCGGATCGTACATGTAGATATTATCAAAAAACACGAGTTTGGAGTTATGCTCCATACAGGCATCGATAACACTGCTGATAAATTTTGGCCAACTCTCTTTCCAGGTACGATAGCTGTAAGGAAAGCCAACAGTCACATACACAATGGCAGAGCCTTTAACGGCATTATTTACTTCCTCAGGATTAAGCAGATCTGCTTGTAAAAGCTGATCCGTAGGATTTATTTTTTCCGGATTCCTGCTTACTAAGCTGATTTCATCTGTATATTCTTTCAGTGCTTTGGCCAGCTCGATTCCAATGGCTCCTCCCGATCCTAATATTGTCTGCATATCTGTTTATTTTTTAATAGACAATAAAAGTTCAGAATAGTTGTATTTTTTCGTGGAATACAGGGTCTTATGCTGTGTTTTTACTTCTTTCTGCCTTGCAGTTAAGACAATATGATCTGTGTACACATAAGCCTGCACCACAGGCCTTGCAGGACCATCTTTCCTCTTCCTTCTGTACGAAACTTTCCAGTCCTATTTCTCTGATGAGCTTAAGGTTGTCAATCATACTCATTCCATACCTGCTACGGTACCTGAGATCCAGTTTTTTTAAGCGGGTACAGGGATACTTCTTACATTCAAAACAAAATCCGGATTCGCTTCCGGCCAGTAAGTCACAATTTACGATGGCACAACTCCTGCAATTCTCCGGTTTGTTTTCATCATCCAGTTTAAAGCATCCCCCACACGGTCTTTTTTCCCGCAAATGACCGATACAAAGACCGCAATTCATGCCGCAGGGGGCAATCATATTAGCATATTTCAATTCCTGATTCATTTGTATTGATACGATTCTCCCCAGGTCATCAGAAGCACCGGGGTATCGTATCCCACATCTTTGCTACCCCCAAACCTGTCCGATCCTTCCCGCCTCTGGTAACTTAACCAGTAGGGCTCACGATGATCAATCGTATGACCCATCTCATTTTCATGTCCTGTTATAATTAGTTCCGGATCAAATCCCGAGGCCACCCTGACAATATCCGTTGTCCAGCAATTGGGCATCAGGACATCTACCTGATGCTTTGTACCTATTTTGTCAATCCACTGAAAATCATCACTGTTAGATTGATCACCCATGTGAGAGAATGAAAGTCCTTCGGGAGTGTACACCAGGTAAACATTGTTATCGATTTCAGTTCCCTGGTGCCCCGGATAGACAATGAGTTTTAAGCGTTGTTGCCCCTTTTGTATGGATAGCTCTTGTATTTTATGGGCTTCTCTGTCGAGATGCACAATTTGTTCGTAAATGGCCTTGTCTTTCCATACACCGGCAGGAGCCACAACCGGTTTTCCCTGATCTATGAAAAGCCGGGCGACCGATTCTTCCGCGTGGTCCCCGTGATAGTGGCTGACAAAAAGCACATCACATTGCATTGCAAGCCTGCTCATGTCTTCATCACTAAGGGAAAACTCCTTAACACGCGATGATATCCCGCTAGCCAGGTCAAATCCTATGGTCACAGAGTTCGTCCTGACAACAAAAGAATGGTTATACAATTTCCAGATGCGTGCACCATCAGAAATTTCAATCTGTTCAATCTCATCAATGGCCTTTTGCATCCGGGTCTTAAAGAAATCCTGCACAGGAGGCCGGTGGTGTGCATACACATCATGCAGGACACCATCCAGTAGCAAAAGGGCACTTTTCCTGGCTTCCGGTTCCGGCCAGGCGGGTGGGTATTTTGTAAACACCCTGCCAGCCTCATTGAGCAATGCTTCTGCCTGCTTATTGAGAAATTCGTTCTGAATCTCGTTAAGCGTCGGATCAATAAGATCAGGTTTTGCTGTCTGCTCGTTTTGTGCCTGGCATAATACTGCCAGTGCAAGCAGGAAGGATAGGAATAGAGTCTTTTTAAACATGAAGTCCGGTTTATTAATACTATTTGGTGGCCTGTCAATGATAGTCATTTCCCTGGCTACTGCTTTCAACTGACTTTCGCCATGAAAATAAATCTGCTTTCAGCTTCTCAGCAATTTCAGGATAATCTTTGATAATATCCATTTTTTCTTCTTTATCATTCAAAAGATCATAAAGTTCGAACTGACTGCCATTTATATCTCCGATCAGTTTATAGCGATGGGTCACCCAGGATATTTTTGGTCTGCAGATAAAACCGATTGGTGCCTGCCTTTCTTTGTCACGGCCCTGCAACGCCCCCAGGATACTTACGCCATCAACAGGTCGTTCATCGGGATAATCCAAATCCAGGATATCCAGTAGGGTGGGCATATAGTCACTGGTGACCGCAGGAAAGTCTATTCTTCCTCCTCCTTCCAGGGTGTTCTTCCAGATAACAAAGGCCGGTACCCGCACCCCTCCCTCATATAAGCTTCTTTTGCGTTCACGGAATATGCCTGCACTACCCGGGGTCTCTACTTCAGGACCATTATCACTACAGAAGAATAGAATGGTTTCCTCTTCCATTCCGGCCTCCTTTATCTCATTCCATAACCTGCCCACCTGTTCGTCCATGGCAGTGATGGTTCCGTAATACAACTGCCTGGCAAGATCCATCTCTTTATAGTAGCTGCGATACATACTATCGCTGACTACAGGTAAATGTGGCGTATGGAACCATATGCTTGTAAAGAATGGCTGCTTTTCACGAAGCGAGTTCTCAATGAAGGGGATGACCCGGTCCATGATGACACGCGAATCATCACCGCTTATATTATATTGCTCTACCTGGTTTTCTCCGGCCCAGTAGGCAGTCCCATATACTTTTGCAGAGTCGCCGTCTTCTATGGCTTTCCAGCCATAACGCTTGCTTTCTCCTTCCCGGAAAGAGGCGGGAAATACCATGGGATCGTAGGTGGGTACTTTTGATTCAGTGCAGAAAAAGGTGTCGTAACCGTGTTCAGTTGGTATGCTGTATTCCCCAATGAATTCTTCCCGGCCTCCTCTGTTGGCATCAAAGACAGTTTTTGAGAGGGTGCCCAGGTGCCATTTGCCAAAATGCCCAGTGGCATATCCTTCCCTTTTCAGAATTTCTGCCAGGGTAATCTCCTCCGACATCATATGACCTGCATTTGCATATGGAATGTTCATTCTCAGGGGATTTCGTCCGGTAATCAGACTGGCCCTGGTGGGTGAGCATACCGCCGAAGCGGAATAAAATCTGTCGAAAACGATGCCATTTGCTGCAAGCGAATCCAGCCAGGGCGTTTTTATATCCCTGTTCCCGTTAAAGCCTGCATCATACCATCCCTGGTCATCAGACATGATTAAGATGATATTTGGCCTTGGTGCCGGCCCGTTACAGGAGGAGATTCCAATCAGGGCCGTTATCAGGAGTACATATAGCTTATGCATATTCTTTATTATTCAAGTATTTGTTCGTGGCTGATCAACACTTCTTTTAACTTTTCATATTCCAAATCCTGAACGGCTTTATCTTCATCTATGGCCAGACTGGCAATATGTGCTGCACTCTGTCCCAGGATCATGAAAACCGGCTCCATGCGTATGGAGCCAAATGCAATATGCGATGCACTGAGGCAAACAGGTACCAGCAAATTGGAACATTCTTCTTTTTGGGGTACTATGGAGCGATAGGAGATGGGAAAGGGAGCTTTTACGCGGGCTTCGACATTTCCCTCATTGGAAACAAATCCCCGGGTATTTACATAACGCTTTATATGATGGGAGTCCATGCCGTAGGCAGCCATACCAATGGGGTCGTCCACTACTTCTATTCCTTCGCAGTTAAGTTGAGTCATGACATGGGAGCTGAGCATGCGGCGGGCTTCTCTTACGTACAACTGTTGCTGCCAGCCATCTTCCCGTTCATATTCATCTTTACATGTTCCCCATTGCGAAACCACTTCCCTGACTTTTTCAGGGATGCGGGGATGATAGGCCAGAGTCCACATCAAGCCCTGCTGATACAGACGATGACGCTCTGCTATTTTCTCACGTTCTTCGTAGGATGCTTCAGGATAATCCCAGTTTTGTCCGATAAAATCAGTTGAGAAACCCTTCTGGTTGTTGGTGTCTGTCTTCCGGTTGGGCATGTCTGAGTTGATCCAGGGAACCAGGGGATCACCGTACGAATACATCTCTTCAATGGGTCCCACAGCTGCTTCATAATTTCGGAACAGGAGCTCATAGTCCAGTTCCTTATAGTTCTCCGGTTTTTTAAATGGGATGCGATTTTCGGGATGATCTGTCAGGGTCATCCGGAAGCAGTAGGCCTGTATCCCTTTGTCACCCTGTCCGTCTGTTCCCGGTCCGCCCTCGCTTATAAATGGCAGGAGTCCGCTCGAAGGATCCCCTTTTACAACATAGGGGTCCACTCCATCGATGAAATTGTGGTGGACTCCGTTGTGTGAAACAGTGCCGAGCAAGGTAAGGCCCAGGTCGTTGGCCTGCACCCCGTTCAGGCTTTCTCCATATTGCGCATTGGATTCTCTGCCCACTGTATAGGAAATGCCTGCAGCAGCAAGAAGATCACCCTCGTAGGTCGCATCAATAAATACTTTCCCGTAATAGGTCTCTCCCGATTCCATGGAAATGGAGCTAAGGGTATTGGCATCTTTCGAGACGCCTGTCGCTCTGTTAAGCTTCTGCTCATAAACGATTGTAATATCAAGATCTTCAAGCATTTCATTGTAGACTTTCAGAGCGGCCGAAGGCTCAAAGGTCCACATGGCATCTTCGCCTTCTCCCGTGCGCGTTTGCCCGCCATCTTTATACTCAGACCTGAGTTGCCAGTCCCAGTTTGCAGGATCCTCGTAATGCTTTTTAATATTCCTGTAGAATTCGCGGGAAACTCCCCCGATTACCTGCTTGTTGCCAATATCCGTCTGCCCGAGCCCACCCGTGGTGAGTCCGCCCAGGCGAGTGGTCGGTTCGATCAGGATCACGGATTTTCCCAGTCTCGCGCTTTGGATGGCGGCACTGATACCTGCAGAGCTTCCTCCATAAATTATAAGATCTGCCGAATTCAGATCTTTCCCGCTCTGACAGCTGCCCGGCAAAAAAGCAATAATTGCAAGCAGAAATATCTTTAGTAGAACGCATATTGTTTTCATTTGAGGGACCATTTTTTATAAGATGTATTTATTTCCGTCCGAATAGATTTATCACATAAGCCACCACAAAGAAAGCAAAGCTTACCAGGCTTATTGGAGGCAAACCACCATGCCAGTCCGCCGGACTTAACCAGCCCCTGTATCCCATAAAGAATAAGTGCAAAAGACTGAATAGCATGGCCGGAAGGATGAAATGTCTTGATGCAATAAATTTCATGAATCTCTTATCCTCACGAAGACGGGTTTGAAAACTCAGGTTGTAGACCCAGAGAATAACAAATGAGAGTACGCCACCAAGCATGCTTAATCCAGCAGCAAGTGTCAGGCTGCCATCCGGGTGAAAAAATTTACCATACAGGGCTGGTTTGAATAAAAGGAAGCTGATTAAAACATGGATGAATGCGAGCAAGAATCCGATCATTCCCAATGCTTTACGAGAAGCCAGAAACTTCTCAGGTACCTTTACTTTTAAATTATTTAAGGGGCCAAAGCTGAAAGTAAATGTGAGTAAAATAAAGGCACTTAATGCAATTCCTTTGTTCAGGGTAAAGAGGGGCAGGTCTTTCCAGGGTACGGGTCCGCTTATATGATAACGAACTATGGCATACCCTATGGAAAGTAGGCAGATGAAAAGAATAATTCTGTCAGCTGAATTTTTGCTCTGGGGTGAGGTTAGCATGTATTAATATATTAAATAGTTTATGATGATTTTCCCGGGAAAATCGGATTTGTCCATGCGGTATTGCCATCTTTATCTGTTACTTCACATCGTACCCACTGGGGTTTCTTCTTGCTTAAATCCCATTCAGCTTCTTGCAGACCTGCCCCGTTTTCTGCATTGAAGACAGTGCCATTTCCGGC
>Ga0180435_10001010_pt1 | contig 29599 bp, 22 predicted proteins | sample SS_ome_3_FD_132467 | JGI IMG/M metagenome (GOLD analysis project Ga0180435, IMG submission 132467) | Hypersaline lake sediment archaeal communities from the Salton Sea, California, USA - SS_3_S_1 metaG | ecosystem: Environmental > Aquatic > Non-marine Saline and Alkaline > Hypersaline >... | reverse complement strand
TCGGATCGTCGGGATTTTGCTTGTAAGGACTGACAACCACCTTCATACCTGTTCGGTAAAGCTCCGGCGGATAGGAGGTCATAGCCGCGGCGGTAATAACCAGTGTACTTGCCGGTATCGCATCTGCGGCGCCGGCACGCAGATTGCCCCGCGTTACCGTTATACGCAAACGGGCGTCCTGAAGACTATTCGCCTCCAGCAGGGTGCCTGTCGCCTGAATGATTTCTTCACGCGACTGAGAAATGGTAATTTGCAGTTTATCCGCCGAACCAAACAAACGGTCCAGATGGTCGTCCAAACGAAAAATATTACCCCCGTAACTGCGCATAGTTTCAAAAAGGCCCACCCCATGCAGCAGGCCGCTGTCGTGAACGCTGACCTGAGCGTCTTCAGCCGGCACCAGAGCGTCATTGAGAAAAACGTATTCTTCCATACCTGAACTCATCGCGTTTGAGTTTTCCCATTTTAGAGGTTCCTTTAGTATTAAGGTGCGATTTCGCACTCTTACACACACGCAACCCTTTGTGAACATTACCATAGCATATCCGGCAGGGAAAAGCAACCACACACACTATGAATAACTTACCTTGCATGTGAATCCAAAGGTATCATGGAATATCAATATTTTTTCTGAAAATGTGTTTTTTTCTTTATCTTTTTGGGGGAATAAGCCATAATCTTATTCATTCACATTGTACCCAGTGAGGTGAAACGTGCCCGAAACGGAAGCAGACAAACAGGATGTTCAAAATCAGCCGGAATCCGCGGAAGAGGATTTACTTGAGCAAAAACCCTCTGAGGACCAGGTTGACAGAGACCTGCCCAAGGAATCGACTCAGTTGGGCACCGAGGAGGCCCCGGAGCTAAAACCAGAAGGTGAATCGGAGCCGCTCGATGTGGTTCCAGATGTGGAGATTACCACGTCGGCGGTAATTGAAGCGGTTCTTTTCTCCACCGATGAACCGATCCATCCGAAGAAACTGGCGGAGATTGTCAATACCGGTGGCGTCAAGGAAATCAGGGCACATATCGAAGAGCTCAACCGGAAATACGAAGAAAACCACAGTGCTTTTCGGATTGAAAATATCGCCGGCGGTTTTCAAATGCTCACGCTACCCCAATTCAATGCCTGGCTGAAAAAACTTATTAAAGTACGGAGCGAATCCAAGTTGTCACCCGCGGCCCTGGAAACCCTGGCCATCATCGCCTACAAGCAACCCATCCTGCGGGTGGATATCGAAAAAATCCGTGGAGTGGCCTGCGGCGAAATGGTCCGTCAGCTTACCGACAAAGGGATGGTGAAAATTGTCGGCCGGGCCGAAGAACTTGGCCGCCCTCTTTTGTACGGCACGACCAAACGATTCCTGGAAGTTTTCGGCTTAAACAGCTTGAAAGATCTGCCCAGCGCCGAAGATTTGAAAAAACCGGAATTACAATAACCGGGAAAGACGGAGGTGCTTTGGCACTGCCCTGAAGAAGATTTTGTCATCGGGTCTTGATTTTTTTCCGGTAAAATATTTAAATTCACAACGGCATATTTCCAGGGAATCTTATCATCATAAATATCGAAATAACAGAAAGTACAATAATGAAAAGAAACCTGTGCTACTTTTTACTGCTCGCGGCTCTGCTGACACATTACGGCTGCGGAGCCAGGGGGTTTTTCACTCCGGCAGCGGTTAGTCCCGAACAACTGGAATCACGAATGCAAGCGGTTTTACTAACTGCACTGAACAGCGATACTCCGGAAACAAGATTTCACGCCCTGGAATCCCTGTCTCATCGGGGAGGCGGCAAAAATAAACCGGACATTCGTAAACTTCTGTATGATTCTATCCCGGCGGTTCGTTTCGCCGCGACCTTAGCGGTCGGCGATATCCAGGACTTTGCCGCCCGGAACCGCCTGGGAGAGCTACTTTCCGACAAAAACCAGTCTGTCCGGATGGGAGCCGCCTATGCATTGGAAAAGATGGGAGACGATCGTTTCGGAAAATGGTATGAGGATTTTCTGTTCGGCCAGGATTCGAAACTAACCAGCCAGGCCTGCCTGATCCTGGGTAAATTGGGCAATACTCCTCTGCGACCAAACAGCAAACAGAAACTCTGGCAGGTATTACGCCGTAAAGGACAAAAAACATCGGTTCAATTACAGGCGGCCGAGGCCCTGGCCCGTCTGGAGGACCAAATGGTTCTTAAGCCTTTGCTCGCCTTTGCCGGGAGCAGTTTCGCGGACGATCGGATTCTGGCTATTTCCGGTCTGGCACACCTTAAAGGACCCGATGCTCACGCCATGCTGTCGGTGCGGGCGGAAGATCCGCAGATTGAGGTTCAGTTGGCCGCGATTCGTGCCCTCGGTGCCAAAGCAACGGATACGGACCGAAAAGTTGTGCGTAAAGCACTCCATTACAAAGATGAAAACGAGGACCATCTCGCTACCATCCGGGTGCGGGGGCTGGCGGTGTTGGCATTGGGTAAGGTCGGGCAGAAAAGGGACACCACAATCTTTTATAAAATGATGAATACCGAATCTGACTATATAAGCATCGCCGCGGCTCGCGCTGCCATTGACTATCTGCGTCGAAGTCAAAATAAAGAAATCATAAAAAAGATGTAAACATGCCTGTTGAATGAAATGTCGAACCGTAAAAACTGCTCAAATTAACTAACTGATTTTATGAAATACACGGGACTGATATTATATTTCACTCTGGCTTTGGGGGTTTCGTTCCTTTGCTCTCTGCTGGAGGCGGTTATCTTGAGTATCTCGCCGGCCTATATCACTACACTGGAGAAAAAGAGGCCTAAAACAGGAAAACTGCTCAAAAAGCTTAAAGACAAAATTGACCGTCCTCTGTCGGCGATTCTTACTTTAAATACAGTGGCCCACACCGTGGGAGCAGCTGGGGTGGGCGCGGAAGTACTCAAACTTTACCCTCACTATAATCAGGCTTTGGCGGTCAGTTCGGCGGTGCTGACTTTGTTAATTCTGGTTTTTTCCGAAATTATCCCCAAAACCCTGGGAGCGGTTTACTGGAAACACTTAGCTCCTTCGACCGTTTATTGTATTAAGGCCCTTATCATTATTATCTATCCTATTGTTATCGCATTGGAAGCTTTGTCTCGTTTTCTTTCACCTAAAAGGCGGCGGATCAAGTTTTCCCGCGAAGAGATGATGGCAGTGGCCCATCTCGGCCATGAAGAAGGCACGCTAAAACCCCAGGAAAAAAGAATCATCCAAAACATACTCTGCCTGCAAAACATCAGGGCTAAAGAAGTGCTCACGCCCAGGAGTGTCCTGTTGGCATTTCAAAAAAACAACACCGTGGCCCAGGTCGTGGAAAAGCATTCCACCATTCGTTTCAGCCGCATTCCGGTCTATGGCAAAGACCTGGACGACATCACCGGTTTTGTTTTGCGTTACGAGATATTGCACGCCTTTTCCGAAGGAAAAACCGACACCACCATCGAAAAGCTGACCCACCCCATACACGCCATCCCCGACACCAACAAAGTGGCCGGTATCCTCGACGAATTCATCAAGAGACGGGAACATATTTTTCTGGTGGTTGACGAATACGGCGGCACGGCAGGAATCATCACTTTGGAAGATGCCATCGAAACCCTCCTGGGTGTCGAAATTGTCGATGAGTTCGACAATGTGGAGGACATGCGCCAATATGCTCTGCGTCAATGGGAACTGCGCAAAAAGACACACAAACTTTAGAGCAATTTAATTTTTCGTGCTCGCATCATGCCTGTTATATCTTCTATGCTTTTCGGTTTTGGGCCCGGCTTTTCCGTTAGCCTTAACGCTTCGAATATTTCCGGATAACCTCTTTGACCTTTCGCATTTCAAATTCATACTGGCGTCTGAGTTGGCCTAATTGCGTTTTCGTATCCACATGGGCGGGCAGTTTTAACTCCTGAATAAAACGCTCCACAGGAATTCCGGTCATTTGAGATATTTCTTTGAGATTTTTTTGACCCATACGATCGATATGGATTTCACCGGTAAGACTGGACTCTTTGGGAACAGGGGGCTTTTTATTCAAAGAACAGGAGGCGCCCTGGGAACAGGTAGTGTTCTGAGTACAGGAGGCGCCCTGGGAACAGGTAGTGTTTCCCTGATTTGCGGTTCTTTCGTGTCGGCCGCCTTTCAAGCCGGGTTTTATCTGTCCTTTCGCCCAGTAAAGACCGCCTCCCATTGCCCCTACAATCAGCAACAGTATGAGTATGCCCACCAGACTACCTCTGCCAGACGCTGTTTTCTTTACTCCCAACAAATTATTCCAGGTATTACAGGCCCACTTCCAATGCAGGATGACGTGGATTAGCATCAGGAACATCAGGGCCAAGGCAATATAGAAATGATACTTCCCATATCCGTGTCGGTCCATACCCCACAGTTTGAGGCCACCGGCGCCACAGCCACCGGTGCCGGGGGGCATGACATAATAAATTAATAAACCGGTCGCTATCAAACCCAGCATCAACAAAAAAGAAATCAAATCAATCCAAAAGTTCCAGGTATTACGTTTCATCTTAAAATCTCCTTTACCCGACAAGGCCGGGGGTCAGGTTGCCAGCGCGATAAATACAGCTCATACTCAATGGATATAAACGCTTTTCAATAGCCCCCCAGTCGTGTGTGTCGGATGACATCTCCGGACTTTACAGAGGAGCCGTTGACACACCCGGTTACATTACAGAAGGAAATTGCATTATTAAAATCGAGTTCGGGCGTCAATCCGATTACAACCATTTCCGCATCCGATTGGCAACTGCAGTTGACAAGTATTTTAAACATAACTCCGCAGTGCGGGCAGTACAACTCGTCTTTTACCCCCTCTTCCAGTTCGCCCGAAATCATAATCTTGTCGAAATCCCCTTCAATTGCGGAAAGAACAAATTCACCTTCCATGCCCGGCCTTTTGAATTTAATCCTCAGCCCGGGAACACCCTGTATTTGGTAATCTTTGTCAATGATACTGCATCCGTTGGGGCAGTATGCTTCGGTCACAACATACCTGACTCTTTCTTCGTCCACCTTTCTGGTGCCTTTTCTTCGTTTCAACAGGGGAATGATTAATCTACCATCTTTAGTGAAGCGCTCCATGGCCAATCTCCTTCTGTTATAATTCCGATCTCAGCCCGAATATTTTATTGTAATAAGTTCTTATAAGCCTATTAAACAAAAATTCAATTGTAAAATTCTAGTGCTCTGTCCGGCGTAAAATGCCGGGTACTATCCGCGAGCAAAGCTCGCCACCAACGTTACTTAGGAAATACATGCATCCCGAAAATTTAGCCGTACGCAGTACTAGTTAATCATTTTTCGTTTTTTTGCCACCCAATCGAGAATGGTTTCGATGGGCTGAGTATTGAGAATATCCTCTTTTTTCGCCCAGCCTCGTTGAGCGATAGCTACTCCGAAACGCATGGATTGCAAACCGGCGGTATCGTGAGCATCGGTATTAACAATGAGTTTGACTCCCGCGTCCACGGCCATACGACAATGAATATCATTGAGGTCCAGGCGAATCGGTCTGGAACTAATTTCCAGAGCGGTCCCGGTTTGCCGGGCCTGCCGGATAACCGCATTCATGTCAAGCTGCATCGCTTCACGAACATTAATCATTCGGCCGGTCGGGTGCCCGATACAGTTTACATAAGGATTTTCCATGGCGCGCAGGAGCCGGGTGGTGAGTTTTTCCTCCGGGCCGGTCATGCCCGAATGAATCGAGGCCATTACAAAATCCAGTTCGGCCAGGACCTCGTCCGGATAATCCAGGCTGCCATCCATGAGAATATCCACTTCCGACGATGCCAGGACGGTAAAGTTTTCCAGGGATTCATTGAATTTTTTAAGTTGGCGAGCATGTTTTAGCAATCGCTCCGCGTCAAGGCCGTTGGCGATGGCGGAACTATGGGAATGGTCGGTAATAGCGATATATTCATAACCCAACGTACGGGCCATGGCAACGAGTTCTTCCAGGGTGGCTCGGCCGTCGGAAGCCGGGGTATGCATGTGCAAATCACCGCGAATATCCTTTAGATCAATCACCACCGGTAGCTGGCTATTCCGGGCCAATTCGATTTCGCCCCGATCCTCACGCATCGTCGGTCGAATATAACTCAAACCCAGTTTTTTATAGATTTCCGCCTCGGTTTTCCCCGCTATCATTTTTCCGCCCCTGAACAGGCCATATTCGTTGAGCTTAAGTTTTTTTTGGGAAGCTATTTCACGCAAACGGACATTGTGATACTTACTGCCGGTAAAATATTGCCACGCCGCCCCCATACTCTCGGCGGGAACCACCCTTAAATCGATCTGTACGATATCCGGACAAATATCGGAACAGGCAAAACGGATCGAAGCCTTGGTTTCGCCCGCGGCCAAAACCTCCCGCACTCCTTCCAGCGCCGTAAAAGTTTCCATCAGTTTTTCGCTGTTATTACCCTGAGCCAATAAGTCGATATCACCCACGGTTTCACAACACCGACGCAGGGAACCGGCCAATTCAATTTTCGCGTCCCGGTCAGCGTTTCGTAATTGCCCTATTACCAATTCCGCCATCTTCAATCCATGAGCAAATAAAACGCGCCCCTGAGACGATTCCAGAAATTCAATCCCACGGGTTAACGATTCGGATTTTCGAGCCCCAAAACCGGGCAGGGTTTCCAGTTCACGATTTTCAATTACTCGCCGCAAATCCGCCAAAGAAGTAACCTGTAAACCTTTCCAGACCGCAGCGACACCCTTTGGCCCCATCCCCGGTATTCGTAAAATATCCAGCAAACCCGTGGGTATCTTACGCAATAACTGCTGATGGGCCGCGATGGAACCATGATGAACAAATTCGTGTATCTTTTCCGCCGACGACTTACCAATACCGGGCAAGGACTGCAACCCCTCCTGAGCGGCCAGGGTGGCGATATCCGGGCCACAATCATGAATCACCCGCGCTACCTTGCGGTAGGTATTGATGCGGAAATGATCCTCCCCGATAATTTCCATGATGTCTGCCATCTGGCTGAATATGTCGCTAATCTGTTGGTTGCGCATCCGGAGTACTTTCGTACTTTTTCTGGAGTATCATTTTGACGCAATGGATCGACAGGGCCACAAGGCTCTGTTGAATGCAAAATCTAACGGTAAAACTGCGAAAGTTAACCATATCTTTACCACCATCGAAATAATTAAAAAAGAGCAGAACCGGTAAGCCCTGCTCTTGAATCTTAATGGTATATCCAAAAATTCATTTTTACTGAGAACGTCTGTGGTTTTCCCCTGGTCCAGGTAGGGGATTTTCCTTTTTCTCTGCTTTACTTATCTGTCGCGTCGGAGGTTTCCACCTGAGCGGCGATACGAATATGACCAGCAGGCACGATATAAAGTTCGACGCGACGGTTCTTGGGATTACCTCGCTTGTTGGGCTGATTCGGTTCTATGGGACGAAATTCACCCAGCCCCATCACTGCCATTCTCGTTTCATTAATACCCGATCCGGAAAGGATCATTTCAACGGAGATAGCCCGGTGAGCCGACAAGTGCCAATTAGTGGGGTGTTTGGCCTTGGTATCAGGCTTGCGGATGGGAATGTCATCGGTATGCCCCACAATCACAATGTCAAAACCTTCGGCAGCGGCGGAATTCAAAATGGCACTGAGCGATTCCAGCGTTTGACGGGCATTGTCCTGAACCGAATCAGATCCTTTGTCAAAAAGCAGGTCGCTCTTAAAACGAACAATACCGGTCTTTTCGTCATAAGTGACCAGGTCTGATCCGCTTTGAGCGGCCCAATCGGCCAGAGCGTTGCTGAGCTCTTCCGGCAGGGCCGTCTTGCCAAGCTGTTCGGTAAGCTGGGAAATGAGGGACTGCTTAGATTTCAGCGCCGCTTCCAGAGCGTCCAGATTTTTCTGATTGAGTCCTAAACGATTTTCCATTAATTGGCATCTTTGCTTCCATCTTTCCGCTTCGGATCTCTGGCTGTCCTGCTGAGCCAATAGTTTATCGATACGGTCCTGCTGGATACTGTTGCGAAGAGAGAGTTTGTCAAATTCTGCTCTGGAAACACAACCACCCGCCAGCAGCATAGATAAGATCAAAACGGACACGCAAAAAGTAACTCTTACTTTCATACCTTGCTCCTTAAATATACTTTTAAATTCTACGCCAAAGAACTATAAGTGCGTTTTCGCACTTTTTCTGGTGTAAGCTTTTCACGCAACGTATTGGGCTCCATAAACTGCAAAAGTAAAGTATAACTGTCCCACATGAAACGGCCATGCGAGTGATTTTGTAACTCTGCTTGCACCAACCACTTATACACTTGCCGCGATTAAATTTCCCCGTTTTTGCATTATGTATATACTTATCCAGAAAACATTTACATTGGGCCCGGCCAGGAATTTTCATATCCATGGGGTATAACCGGACCTGCCAAGCAAAATAATACCCAATGGTTATATTATTTTGCCTTTTTTTTAGCTTTTTTTGGTTTTTTTGGTTTTTTAGTTTTGGCTTTAGCCTCACGGGGCTTACCCCCTCCAGCCATTAAAGTACCCACTCCCAAAATCAGGAGCACAAGAACTCCAGCGCCACCGACTACAAACCAAATGTAACCACTGATACCAGTCATCATTGACAAGGGGACATTCCCGATACCGGCGGTGGCCAGGCAAGCCAGATAAATCAAAGCCAGAAACGGCACAACCATCATAGCCCCGAAAATACCGCTACTGCTATCATAAACGGTGGCTGCCCTGACCGGAACTTCGCGGGCGGCCACGGGGATTTCACTTTCGGCGGGGATGGCTGCTTCTTCTTCAGCGGGAATCTCCAACTGATTGACAGGCTTTTCCTCACCTTCCTCCGCCCCAGGATAGATTTCCTCCAGGAGTTCGGCGCCCAAGCTGGTGTCATCGGCCTCGCGGGACAAATCCAGCAGACCACTACCACTGCTGCCGCTGTCCAGATCGATTTGATCGGCGATATCCGGAGCCAACTGAGTTTGAGCCAACGGGTCCGCCAAATCAGCCAAATCAGCGTCCGATTCTTCAAAAACATTAATGCCATGTTCGGTAATAACGGTATCGTCTTTGTCCGAAGCCGAGGTTGTATCGTCCAGGCTAATCTGGTCCGCGGAATCCGCCGGGCTCAAACCTATCATACTACCGCTATCGAGAGGCAGTAAACCAAGTGAACTTCCATCTTCATCGGGTGCCGCGGCCAATATATCATCCTCTTTGCTCGGGGCCGGCTCGATACCGCCGGTCACGTCGCCGGATGCCACTAATTCATCTACCTCATCTACTTTGAACATTATTTTAACGCCATCCCGGAATTCGCGCAATTTCCCTTCCGCAACGAGATTTCTGAGGCCTTCATCCGTACAGTGTAATTTCTGCAGGACTTCTTCCATACTATAAAACATCTGTGCCATTTTCTTATCCTTCCCGTTTCACTTGCCCCCCACGGTGTTTTATCGCATCCCCCACTTTTTGGTAATCCAACCCATTAACTATTATTTGACTTTAATGATGACAATATATACCCCTAATCTTAACTTTATTCCCTCTCATCTACTTTTTTTAGCCGAATCTGCTTTTGGAGATTCCATGATGGCCTCTGGAGAATCCATGATGGCTTTCGACTTTATTTGCCGAGCCCTTTGTAATAAATCTTTCACAGCGCCAGGCAAGGGCCGGCCGGTATTAAATTCTTCTAACTGACAATCATATCGAAAACTACGAGCTGCCAGCAAAACAAATCTTTCATGTATCGGGCGGCCGACTTGGTATTGATATATACATATAGTACAATGATTTAAGTCAATTATAGCGATGCCTTCATATCCCGGCCGAATCTCAATCGGCAGAGCCATGATTTTTGCGGGGTGAGCAATCGTAGCAGGAGATACAGATTGACCCACCGCGACATGGTTACTCAACATAAAAACCGCAGTAACGGTAGAAGCGGTGGCAATTAAAATCAGCCAAGCTTGGCCAGGTACGCCGGTTCGTTTTTCCATGGACCTAAGTCCTTAATAAACATAACACTTACAATAACAACACCTCAACCCTGATTATAATCACTCGGCTATACTTTGCAAGATAATTCTTTTCTCTGGAGATTATCCGATGTGCGTTTTCGCACTTTTTCTGGTGTAATAATTTAACACAACGTATTGACAGGGCCTTAGTAATGAATTTCATCTATTTTTGACCTTTTCGGAAGATGTTCCAAAAATCAATAAAAAAGCTCCTGTTGTCCAAAAAGGCCCTGTAGAATGAAATATTGGGCCTCATAAACTGCGAAAGTTAAGTCCGATTATACAACGAAAAAACCGGAAAAACTGATTCCTGGAGAATGAAAATATGGGCCGCGATACCCGTGAAGTTCACTTTTAGTATCCATGTTCATGGAGCTGTTGTTCTGTGAATCCGAGATGATGCCCCAGTTCGTGCACGATGGTCTTGCGGATTTGCTCCGAGAGTTTTTTGCGACTGTCGCATATTGCCAAAATATTGCGGCGATAGAGCGTTATCTGATTAACTCCCCCCCTTCCGTTGACTTGCCGGATCAGAGATATTCCCTGAAAAAGACCTAAAAGATGGCCCTGATCCGGCATTCCCAGACGTCGGCAAATCTCCTTACTGGGCACATCTTCAACAACAACGGGTATTTCATCAAGATAAACGCGAAATATCGGCTCAATCAAATCGATTGCTTTTTCTACATATTTGTCAAATTCATCGCGGGGAAGTTCCATATTTTTTATCCAATCTTTGGCATTCTTCCATTTTTGAGGTATAATTTACTAGAAGTCGAATCATACCTGATTGAAACATACCTAATTGAAACATACCTAATTGAAACATACCTAATTGAAACATACCTAATTTTATGGCAAAGGGGTGCTCACATGAATAAAAAACTTCACAGTTCGCATTGGTTGATCTCCGGTGTTTTTCTGTCTTTTTTAGCCCTTTTTATCCCAGCGGTATCAGCGAATCCGGATAATTCTTCTCCGCCAGCCGCCCATCAAGAAATTCAACAATTTCTTGATTCGGTAATATTAACCGCTCATCCCTACCAATTTGACCATAATAACGATGGAAAAATTGATATGACCATCTATCCATTAAAGACAACCAGCCCTGATTTGGCAAGTACATACACTACTATCGACCAGGCGATTGGGCAGCAGCGTTTTGTGTTTCGGGAAGACCCGAGAAATTACCGGCCGAGCCTGAAGAGGCCCAATTTCAACGAAAACACCGCTGTTTATGGTCCATCCAGAGGCAATCCAGGTAATTACGGGCCCGGTATTGTAGGTCAATCTTTCGGACGAAGTCGCACGTTTTACCAAAGCGGCCAGATGTTTCGGGGGGGCGGACAAAACAGGGGCATTGGCGGAGGCGGAGTACTGGGCGGTTCCCGAGACCGGCGTTATCGCAATCAGGGCGGCTACCAGGGATCTCGCACTTATGGCCGCACAAGAGACAGCGGCCCGTATCGCTATCGGAACCGACCTTCCTATAGTCGCAGGTCAAGCCCAAATAATTCCCTATCCGCCCCCACGGGCCGGGCACGAGAATTTGAGATGGATGTCTTTTGTTTCGAGAAGAATCGTCCAATCGTTCAGTCTATAAGATCAGGGAGCCCGAAAGAGTTTACTTATGGCGGCATGGCGAGTCCGACGCTGAGAAAACAGCTGATTCTGACCAACCGGCAGCCTGATATACACAGAATCATTGCCGCTGAACTGAAACGTTTAGGCATAACAAGCCGTTCCGAAGCTTTTACGGACATCCTGCATCAACCGGAGATTCAACAAACCATCGATTATTACGTGCTGCACACTGCCAAGATTCTCAGGGAAAATGAAGAAATCACCGGTATGATTATCGCCAGAGGGGATGGGGAAATTTTATGTGGCGACGTTTACGCGTCTTCGGATTTATTCACCAAAATGTTTCCCCACTTAATTCAAAGCGCCGCTCTGGATGTTTATCTTCCGCGCAAAACCAGAAGATATATTCCTAAAAATAACGCGGAAAACTTTTTAAAAACAATGACGCAGCCTCAAACATGGCAACCGCAAACCTTCCAAACCTTTCGGTTAATTTCTCCCGAGATGGTCGGTGAAATTGTAGTCGATACCGAAGCTGATATTCCTACCATTGTTCATTTTGAGGCATATCCCCGCTAAATCGGCATATACCGTTCAGGGCGGATAAAACCCACATTAACCACGAAAAATCCATTTTCCATTGCCTCCGAGTCCAAAGCTAATTAAAATGTCACCCATGCGGAAAAAGAAATACAAATTTCTGCTGGGTATTCTCTTTTTGTTTGCCCTGACGGGGACAGCCATTACCTTTTCTCTGCCCTGGTGGCTGAACACGAATTTTGCTCGGCAAATAGTCATCGATCAATTGGCCCGGGACCTGGAACGTGCGGTTTCAATAGATCATATGTCCGGTAGCTGGTCCAAAGGTATTTGCCTGGAAGGCTTAACCATCCAGCGGAAAAACAGGTTCGGCTCGGGCAAACTGCTCAGCATCGCCAAACTGCGAATTCCATTCCAGCCTCGCCAATTGCTAAAAAAACAGATTAATCACCTGCGTATATCCAACGCAGACCTTTTCGTAGTGCTCAGCCGAAAAGGAAGAATAAATATTCGGGATTTACCACCCCTGGATTTCGATATCAACCTAATTGATTTACGGGGATTCCGTGTTCATTGCTTAACCCGGTCGGCTAAAACCAGCAGCGAATCGGTAATCGCGATAAACTCCGCTACTCTGCGAAAGAACATTTCCCGCGGATCAATTAGCTGGGAATTACAGGCCCAACAGTCAAATACGACTTCGGCGACTATATCCAGTCAGGGACTGTGGGACCCAACGAATCGGCAAGGATCTCATGCTTCACTTGCGCTCCGAGAAATTGATTTACATACGTTACAAGCAGAATCATGGTTGAATCTTCTGCTGCCTCGGCCCGGGGAAAAAGATTTTAACCTGTCAAATGGATCAATAAGGCAATTGTCAGGAAAATGTTCACTGGATATCCAGATCGAAGTAAATCAGCAAAGCCTACTCAAGGGCAACGGAAAGCTTACCCTGAACCAGTTGAATATCCGGGCTGGAGAGAAGAACACTCCAGAAACTTCATGGATAAACAAAGCGAATCTGCACACGGACGTACGATTCCAATATAACCTTCTCAAGAATAAGTTTCAAATTCCCCGTTTATCTTTCACCGGTAACGGCGTTTCGTTCCAAGCCAAAGGTAAATACCATCGGCCTTCCCCTGAGGAAGCAGGAATTTGGTCGCTTTCCATGAACGAAGGTCAACTGGAAATCCAAAAGTTGCAGGCCGCATTTCCCTTACTTGAACGACTGGAATTTTTGAAAAAGCATGCGCCCGGTTGCGGGGGAAGGCTAAATTTTGCCGTTAATTACGCCGGCTTACGCCATTATGACCAGGTTCATCTCTTACTTGACGGCACAGCCATGAATCTGTCGGCAGGCGGTTGGCATAAACCGGCGGGCAAGCCGTTGCGCCTGGACTTACAAAGCCAACTTCATCGCAAAACGAAACAATTAAATGTCAAAGCCTTTCGTTTACAATGCATGTCCACGAATATCGAAGGCAACTTACACATCCCCTGTTTGGCCAAGATATTCAACGCTTCCTTTTCCGGCCCCACGCAAGAGAATATAAGAACAATTCTGCAACAAAACGAGGGGTTCGACGTACAACTACTGATGAATAATTCCGATTGCAACGATATCATAAAAAACGTTCGTGGATGGTTCGGGGCGCCGGAAGAATTATATTGTGAAGGACCACTCAACGCGGAACTATCCCTTTCGGGCAAAAAAGACAAAACTGAAATCAAAGCAAGGCTGACTTGTCCAAACGAATCAGTATTTGTACTCAAAAATATTGTCGCGCCGGCAGAAAAGGTATTACTGCATAAAAAATCAAACTCTATTCTTACGGCATCACTGACCACCAATCTTCTCTATCAACCTTTATCACTGGAACAAATTTTGGTAAAAACTCGTCTGGGAAAAGGTCGATTTACTTTTGGTCCGGGATCTATACTGCGACAGGAAGATGACCACGATCCCAATGAATTTCATCTCCAGGGTGCGTTTCGGTTAGACCATATAGAAAACGGGCTGACAGGGCTGCCGGGCTGGCAGAGCTATCTTAAACAGCGGAACATAGATATAGATGGTGCTGTGGAGGGGTATATTACCTGCCTGAGACAAAAAAAACACATCTCCCGTCTGGCGGGTGAAATCCTATGCGATCAATTAAAGCTGAATGTCGCAAAATCCCCTTTGGCCGATTTTTCAGACCATACGGCCGACGATTTACTGTTTAGTAAAGCACCCGATAAAAAAGGACGCGTAAAATTTTATATAAATCAGCCTCGTTTCGGAGGGGAGTTATCATATTTCTGTGCGGCCCGGATGGATCACCTGCACGCTCAAAGCCGGGGAAAAATCACACTGAAGAACAACGTCGCATCAAAAGCTTCGTCTATCGAATCGGGGCAATTTTTGATAAAATTTTACAGCAACAAGCTGGAAAATACCCGGGATATTTTTCCGGTTTTTTTGAACGTTCATGACGGATTGTCTTTAGCTGACCTTCAAGGACAAGCCCAGGGCCGGGCTAATATACACTTTGACAGGAAAGATATCTCTCTGGAATTTGCTCTGCGGGCAGATGATAGTCGCTTTTTACTCCAACGATTATCTCCAAAACACAACCAATCACCAGCTGCCGCTGGACCAACTTCTGCCAGAGGCGAGTTGAAAAACCAATCTATCTCTTTTATGTTTCCTGAAACTAAAGATCGCGATATATTACCTTTAAATAAACACATGGTTTTGTGGGCGAAGGCGGCCGGTATTCCCTGCCGTTTAACGGGGGAACTCTCTTTGTCTCACCCAGTCAATCTGTTGGCCCCGGGCCGTGAAAAAGACACCAACTCATCTTTACCTGTCAATATAACCATCAAAAAATTTGAGTTACTGTTAGCTGATTCATGGGGCCGACTGAGCGGGCAGGGGGAATATGAAAATCCTTCTGAAAACAAAAAAATCAGCCTATCTTCGTTTCGCGGCCAACTGCGATTGCAGGCCCGGCTCAACCATGAAGACGATTTGTGTTCTCAAGCGGCATTTTTATCTCCGTTGCAGAAAAAGGGGAAACTTACCGGTCATTCTCAATATTTTGCGCAACTGCTATGGTCTCCCGAGAGTAATTCCTGGCGGGGCAATACTCAAATCGACCTTACCAAGACCGGCTGTGAATTTACCTTGCCCGTTCGTCCGGATCAAATATCGGAAGTTACTCTTCATAAACCAGCTGGTGATATGCTGGAGCTAACCCTGGACGCAAAAACTGAAAAGCATGCCGCGGACCTGCATATCAATCAATTCAAGGTCGAACTTCCAGAAACCACCCTCGACTGTAAAGCTGTGTTCGAATCAGTGGACTGGAAAGTGTTATCGGAAGCCCCCCGAAAAATCCCCTTTGACACGGCTCAATTGAAAGTCCAGCTGGATTCTCATCAGTTTTCACCTTTACGAAAGTGGCTGACACCTTCCTTTCCGCCTTCTATCGAGGGTCAGATTCATATCACGGTGCCGATATCAATGCAATTTACACCTTTTTTTCAGGCGACTATTGCATCAGCCCGGGCTGACGCCCGACTGCAAAATAACGGGACCGATACTCCGTTGGGTGTACGCTTGACCGACATGTGGATTTCACCGGCCCAGCTTATTTTACCCGATTTTCAATTGCGCATCGGGAACAACGATGCCACTATCGTTGCGGATATTACGAATCCTCTATCATTTTTAAAGACGTCTATGGCTCATTCCTGTCCGCCCCGGGGAAAGATTCATATATTAGCGGATCGTATCGACGTGGACTTTTTGCAGAACTATATCCGCTCTTTTAACAAAGACAAATCAACTTATCGGGAAAAGCCGGCCCGCTTCGACCCCAACCAAATCATACCATCTCTGCGACAATACGATCTGGCCGGTTCGTTTGACATCGCGGCTTTACGATATACCGATATCGCCAGCCGGGTACGAATGAAACTGGATGAACTGCGATGCGGTTACCGATGGCGGGACGGGGTGGCCAAAATGGAATTTTGTACGGGGCTCAACGGGGGCGTGGTTAACGGCTCGGTCCAATGTGATCTTAATCAGCCCATTGCGATGGTTACTTATCATCAAGTTTCTCGTGAATTACAAGCGGACGATGCTCTACGGCCGCTGGTGGAAAGTCAATTCCCCGGCCTGGAAGTGTATGGAACCATCAACGAAAAACTGCATAGAACTTCTTCTCTATTAGATCTGATAAAAAATCCACAGAAGTGGACCGATACCGGGACTAACATCTGCACCAAAGGTTTTTTATATGGTCCTGGCGGGCCTCGATGGATACTCAATCTATTTCCGAACCTGCAACTGCTGGAGTATCCCTGGGATAAAATGGTCAATCAATACAACACCTCCTGCGAAGGGGAAAAGCACAATTGTATGTTTTTTTACGGCCCCCGATACGATATATATATTGAAGGTGTTTCGCGCCCCGTGCCCGCAGGTCCTGAATATCAATATATCATGAAAGCACTGCGGAGTGACTCACTGGCTCTGCAGGAAAAACTGCGATCATTAAATATTTCTTTTGCAAAATCCAACGAAGCGAACCAGCGAAAGACTCGATGGCTGCGACGTCGAATGCGGGGACTCAAACAACTGTGGCAGCGACATCAGGCTGGCGAATTCTTAAACGTAGTAGAAGCGAACTACGTTATCGGAAGTTTGTTCAGCACTAAAACTAAAGACTTCTTTGATGTTCCCGTTCCGATTTTGCGTTTGCCCTATTTCCACTCTCATAGCTATATCATCGATCAATTTATGATTGACAGTAAAACCACCAGCTTCCGTATAACACCGGAGAAAAAATATCGGTTAATCAACAAAAACCTCAATCGAAACACCACTTCCAGATAAACGAACAATATTTTTGTTACAAAAAAGCAATCGTTTTGAATATCAAATTGTTCGCCTTATCACTACACCCCATGGGTATGAGAATTCCTGGCAGGACCAGATGTAACTGTTTTTAGTACTGCGTACGGCTGAATTTGCGGGATGCGTGTTTTTCCTAACTAACAGCAGTGGCGAGCTTTGCTCGCGGATAGTACCCGGCTTTTTACGCAGGACAGAGCATTAGTATATGTGCATACACAGCATGAAAACGGAAAAATTCAATCGTGATAAGTTTACTGCGAAGGAATGATAATCTTTCAAATAAATTTTCCGGACTTACCGACGGTAAAAATTATTAAGTTTTCACTTGCCTTTAGCCGAAATTTGTTGTAGAATATGATAGTCGAGTCAGAAAGCAGATTAAATCATATAGTGGCTCAGAAATTCTAAGAGCCGAAGATATTATAGTTTTTTGTGAGAAGATGGTGCCTTTGCAGACATGGGCAGAGTTTGTCAGAAGTAGCGTGTTCTGAGCATGCTTCGGGAAAAGCGAGAATAAGAGGCGGCGCATAGTAGCGTCGTAGGAAAATTGGTGCCTCCGGCACCCTACAGAAACAAGACAATTCTATATTTTTACATAGGGCTAAGAGAGTTAGCCCACACGATGTTGTGTTTTCAAGCACAACTGACATTGAGCAGTATTACGCTGCTGGCTGTTGAACCGCAATCGTTATACGGATATAAGCAACAGCCCCAAAAAGAATGAGCAAGCTTGAATATAAATATTCGAGCTTGCTTTTTATTTACGCCCAAGACCAACGTGATTCCCTTTTGGGACTCCACGCTACGCTTCATGTCGAACTTTTTATTGCCGCTGAGCAATCGCGTCTGTAATCGGTTGAATGAAATAGGGTATTATTTTATCCGTCATGAGTTCCTCACACATACCCCGCTGTTGATAGTAGGCATCCAGAGTGGAGAAACTCCGGGCCGGGTCGGGATATTGCCGAATCGACAAATACAGACTCAGTTGCTCGTCTTCTTTGAACTTGCCGGTCCGCACCTGATAAGCGCCGGTCCGTGATTCCAGGGATATTTTACCCTGCAACCGACAGTCTTCCGAGAGACTAATCAAGACCGATGGATCGAATCCCAGTGGTTCGGCGTCGGGCATATCCAGGAGGGTGGCAAAAGGAGTTTCCCGAAAGAGAGCTTCGGCCAAAATTTCATCGTGATTACCCTGATAGTCGAAATCCATCCCAAACATTACATCGAGTGAATCCACATCCAGATTGTTCACCCCCATCATATAAGGGGCCAGTTCGAGGAGCAAGTGATGCTGTTCGTCAACCGCTCCCAGGCTTTCCGGATTCACATAACCACTGCAGATGCGATCCCGTTCGATGGTTATCCAACGGTAATTGCCCGCTTCGCGATCTTCGTCCAGGCAAAATTCGCCCGTGTCCCTCTGATAAAACGAATTCATCGTAGGGAACTGGCGCTGAACCCGTTCAAAAAAATGAAGGATCGTATCCCGCTCGCTGGGTAGTTCCAGTTCGGTATTAAGGTTCATATTCACATAAAAATCGTCGCAAAGCGACCCAAAGGAAGTGGTCATTTTCCATTTTCCATATTCATATACAAATTACGCCGTCACCGCACAATTGGTGACAACTGCCTGCAATTGATTATACACAATATTAATTCGAACGGGCAAGCGAAATCTTACGGGACAAAAATATTGGGTTATCCTGTTTACTCCGCTTCATGCGGGACCAGTATAGTATGATAAACCAGGGCTATTTTGATAACCGGGGCTCATCGGGTTCCGGCAGTTGCAGTTCCGTGAGAAGGGCTCCCACCGCTGAGAATATCGAAAAGAGAAATGCCGGCCAAATCAGCAATCCATACCATTTTGCCCCCTCGGCGGCCTGGGGATTGATCCCGGCGAAATTTTCCCATTGACCGAGCAACATATGCATCAGAAAATACAGCACCCCCATGACCGCACCTCCGGTAAAGGCCTGCACGACTCGACGGAAAAAAACTGTCCCGCCGGCGGTTAAGGTTATTAATGTTCCACAGAAAATGGGCACAAGCACCGTCATCCACCAGATATCCTTCAGGCTCGGGAGACAGCCCGCCCTGTGAGCATAGACGCAATTCGCCGCGGCCAACAGAGCTAAACCAAGCAAAACACAGGGCAGAACCTGCCATCGCCGTGGTTTCAAGCCAGATCGTAAGGCCGCCCTCTTGGCCATCCGGCGACGCAGGGTCAACGGTAAATTGTAAAAAACGGCAAACATACCATGTTCCAGCAAGGCTCCCTTTTCGCCGAAAACCGGCACAATATGCACCGCCCCCGTCGCCCAATGCCCCGCCATAAATCGGGCCAACACCGGGTATCGATTAGCCATCTGGATGGGAAAAGCCAGATATCCCACATATTTGAAAAAGCTCAGAAAAACGGCAATGTTGTAGTCCTTAAAGTTTCGTTCGCTGACAACCAGATAGAGTGTATAAAGCCCACGACAAATCGAGCCGGGTGAAACCGGAGTAACCTGGAAAAGACCTAAAATAAAAGTTGCCGCGGCGGTCGCTTCGGCTTTGGTCATTTCCGGATGGGTAACCACATAATACCAGGCAACTATTACCGAGACAATCTGCGTTACCGGTAGAGTACAAACGTGAACTGCCAGACTTTTCAGGTATTTCTGGATAAAAGGCTCATGAATCCGCCCCAGAATTACTTCGGCGTCTTCATCGGTCACCAGGTGATTGTTTTTCCCTTCCTGCACCATATCACGCAGCCATTGCTCACGCATTTGGGCATTGAAATATAGCCGGATCGGCCTGACGAAGATATAGGCCAATTTTTCACGAGCGAAATTTCGGTCCGTCAAAACTCGATGCAGCCCGACAGGCAGAATCGAAAGAATCAGATGGATAAACAACCGGCCCGGCTGATAGAGCAACTTCACAGAGCGATGATCAGGAATCCTGCCGGAACGATGCCAACCGGTCATCTTTTCCGCCATACGTCCCCTGAAAGCGCGACAGAAATAACTCCAATGAGTGAACATGGCGGCATAATGCTTACGATAATCCGCCCGACCCCAAATGCGGCGTATAAAACGCCCAAAAAAAGGAAGCAGCCCGACCAGGAAGAATAAAAATGTTCGCAAACGACTGCGTCGAATATTTTGCTCCGCCTGTTCGTCCACCAGATTACGCACCCGCCAGCCGGTTACGGAGTTATCGAACATGGTGGACCATAAGGAACGGCTATATAATAGTCGGAAATGATTGTGGGTAATATCGGGTACGGAATTACGGTAAACGCGCTCGTTTTCCCGCAAGGACTGGTAAGCATCCCGCATCTCCGCGAATTCTTCCCCGTGTTGATCGATATACTGTTTCAGTTTGATTAAGCTGCCTCGATCGAACTGCACCAGACTGCCCCGGGCGATGCCTTTGGCGATAAGTTTGAAGTCGCCCGGACTCATCGGTAAAAAAGGCAGCAACGCCAACCCGGCCCGAAAATCGACCGCCACCAATCCCTGCTCCGGACCTTCCTGGGTGCCGGTTCGTTTCAGACAGTTGGGCTGACTTTTGCAGGTGGTCCATTCATATTGGCGAGCGAACTCATAAGCGCCCATTTCGTGCAGCAGCTTGACAAAATCCGTCATAAAGGTAAACTTCGCGCGATATTCCGGTGAACCGAGCTTGTCGGTTTCCACCGGTTGGCCCCGGCGCCATCGTTTGAGCAGATCAATTCTTTCATCAACTTCCAGCCGCCAGGTTCGTCCGTCTATCCATTCGCTCAACTCGCCGCAGCTTCCCAGAGTATCATCTACAAAAGTCGCGAGAATATCGTTTACAACATTTTCATCCCCCCAGCGTACTCCGGCGGCTCGGCGGATAAATTTTTGCCACAAGGCGCCCGCCCGGGCAGCGGCGGGATTAACCTGAAGCTGAAAAGGCCCCTGAAAACCGATGGCATAAATTACATTGCGAAACAGCAGCGAAAAGCCCGAAGGCGGAATCATTATTTTCATGGCCAGCAACCGCCCCACCTGCAGACCGGGAATTTCTCCTGCCGGAGCATCCACACCCAGAACTTTCACCCGATAAACCTGTCCCGCGAAACCACCGCCAACAAATTTATCCACAACCAGACGAACGCGAGCCTTGTTTTCCGGAATCACCCCGGTAACTTCATAACTCAATTCAGTTCCGGTGTCATAATGCTGAATCCGCATAGGCCGATAAAGTTGGGCCTGACGAAACTGTTGTTCTAATTCCCGGCATATCTGAACTGAATATTCTGGAGCCATGCGTTTTTCCTGTTAATCTCAACGGCGTTATCTATTCAAAAAGCGTCGGTCGTCACCTTAATTAATATTATCGGCCAAAAAAGGGGGAAACCTTGCCCGATCCGGCCCTTTGCGGAAAAACTATACCCATCGGGTATGAGAATTCCTGGCAGGGCCCGATCTATTTGTTTTCTGGATAAATATATACATAACGCGAAAACGGGGAAATTCAATCGTAAGCAGTATAGTCAACCTCACCCACAAGCCAGACAACCCAGCCGCCAGACGACCTGCAAGACTATGTGGGCGTAGATTCCGGCCATTACATCATCCAGTAACACACCCCACGCCCCCGGAATTTTCTCTATTTGACGTACCGGCGGAGGTTTGAGAATGTCAAATACTCGAAACAACAAAAAACCGGCGCAAGTAAAGATGAGAATTTCTTTTTGATTCCACTGGGCCAAAGGCCAAAACCACAGAAACGTAATCGCCTGGCCACACTGTTCGTCGCTGACCACCATTTTGGGATCGGGGCCATATCGGGCAATCGCTCGATCCCCGTAAACCACCGTTACGACAAAACCGTGCGCCGCCACGGCCAACATCACCACCCCTACCACCACGGGGGAACCGGTCCCCAGAGCCACCAACAGAAAAATAATCGCCACCACCGCTGAGCCGTAGGTGCCCGGCATAATCGGTAAAAAGCCGGTCCCCAAAACCGACACCCAGAATCGATACATGACAGTCTCCGTTAGATATTTTACTGTTTCAGGTATGGTTATACGGTTACACTCATTAAAAGGTATTGTTACTTTTCCCGGCTGCGTTCCAACACATATTCCAGATTTTCCAGTACTTTGGTAATCTGACGGTCCTTCAGGCTCAAAATTTCCTGCAAAGCTTCCCCAATAGTAGGAAGATACTTTTCGATATAACTTCGCTTGAGAGCTTCATCACGTTCGCGTTTTCGGCCGCGCAGATATCGACCCAGCCGACGCCCACACTCCGAAAGAGCCAGTTGAATTTCCTTCACAATTTCCGGATAATGGGCCACCGCTTCCTTGCTCTCAGAGGTGAAGGGCACCCACACCGAAGCGATATGAACAATTACCGTTACCGGCCCGGCCGGCAAGGCGCCTCGACTTTGCGAAAGACCGTATAAACGCCAATTTGTCTGCATAATCGACTTGAAAATGGCGCAGGCCGACTGCTGATACAACAAAGGAACCCGATTCGCGAAACGCAAAACCCGCATTAATTCCTTCTGTTCCGGTTCTTCATTCTTTTTATTACCGGCACCGGACCCATTGTAACCACCTCCCCCGTACGCCAGGGCCGCTTCAATTTCAAATGGGTTACCCCGATAAACCGCCGGCGGGCGGGTACAAACGGTGTAAAAATCACCATCCACTACCTGCTGCAAACCTTTCAGCAGTTCGTCTTCGCCGATCGGCACGACACAATCGGTTCGCGGAGCCATGATTTTGGTTTCATTGATGGCATTATAAAGTTTCTCCGCATCGAGATGGTTTAATGACCGAGGTTTTTTCCGAGCGGAAAGTTTGGCCTTATCGAGAATCTGCTGACTGATCCGTGGACTCACCCGGGAAAATTCTTTGGTTAAAAAAGAAGACATGGTCTTTTCATTGGTGTCCTGGCTCATTCTCATCAACACGCCCAGTTCCACACCATAAGGATGGGGTCGAATCGCCGCGGGAACACGAACCACATTATTAACGGACCGCTCATAAATTCGTTCACTGTTGTCGGGTAAAATATAACGGATGCGCACGTGCGGATTGGCAATGGCAGTTTGGGTCAGATACTCATCCACACTCTGACGACCACGCTGATACCGGGCTTCCATTTCAATTTCTACCCGGGTACCACTGCGAACCTCCCATTCAATTACGGTATCATTGATAATATCCGGACGATTCTTTTTTGTGTCAATCCGCAGTTCATAATGATGGGCCAGGCTATTGGGGCCCGTTCTGCTGTTTATTTTTACGCTTTTACCCGTAGTAATCAATCCATACATACCCGCAGCCGAAATACCAATCCCCTGTTGGCCACGGGCCATACGCAAATGGTGGAACTTACTTCCGTAAAGCAATCGCCCGAAAATATTAGGGATCTGGTTTTTAACAATTCCGGGCCCGTTATCCTGCACCCATACCAAAAATCGATTATCGGACCGCTGCTGAATCCCCACCTCGATATCAGGCAAAATCTGAGCCTCTTCACAGGCATCCAGTGAATTATCCACGGCTTCTTTTACTGCTGTCAGTAACGCTTTGCTGGGATTGTCAAAACCCAACAAGTGCCGATTCTTGGCGAAGAATTCACTGACACTGATCTCTTTCTGCCGACCAGCCATGGCGTGGGCTTTGGCGGCAATGTGTTCATCTTTGATATGCTCAGTCTGGGCGGCCTTACGGGGTGCTTTCTTTTTTACCGCGATAACTTTTTTCACTTTAGTGGGGCGTTTGCGGTTAGAGGCGGTGGCAGTTTTCGTGCTGGATTTGGTTTTAGTTTTGGCTTTGGTTTTGGCCTTGACCGTTTTTTTCCCACTGGGAGGGGATTTACTCTTGCTCTCGTTTTCGGTTTTTTCAAAAGGAAGACTTAATTGTCCCTGGGTACTGGTTTTTCTTCGGGCCATCCTGGCCTCCTCTAAAGGTTTCTCTGAAAACAAATTGGATCAACATTCACGCAAACCATTGAAACTAAGGTAATAGTATCACCTCTATTTCACTCGCTCAAGAAAATTCTTCCCTTTCGGCAATAGTTTACTACAATGATTACTCTCGTACATTACACTTATATTGTTTTAAGGAAACTATACCCCATGGGTATGAAAATCTCTGGCAGGGCCGATTATAAGCGATTTTCGAAAATAGAGTTACGAAATCAATCCCATGGCCTTTTCTTGTGGGACAGGTATAACTGAAAAAAAAGTCATGAGCGCGTTTCCGCACTTTTTCTTGTGTTATATTTTAACGCAACGTATTAACAGGGCCTTAGTAATGAATTTGTCTCCTTTTTAGCAACTTCGAGTTATGTTCCGAAAGTTTATTAAATACTCCTGTTGCTGAAAAGGCCCTGATAAATGAAAATTCTAACAGTAAAAACTGCGAAAGTTAAGTTATGATAAAAGAAAACACAATTATTCAGGGTGACTGCGTTGAAATCCTCACGTCCGAACTGCAAAACCAAAAGGGGAAACCTTTTGTCGATTTAATCTTTGCCGATCCGCCCTTTAATATTGGCTATGAATACGACAAATACAAGGATAATCTCGGGCATGAGCAATATGTTCAGTGGAGCAAAAAATGGATGAGTGCCTGTTACGATGTATTGGCTGATCATGGTTCGTTCTGGATCGCTATCGGGGACGATTACGCCGCCGAGATCCGTATCATTGCCCGTGAACTGGGGCTGGTTATGCGAAACTGGATCATCTGGTATTATACTTTTGGTCAGAACACTCGAAAAAAATTCTCTCGTTCCCATACGCATATTTTCTATTTTGTGAAAAACGAAAAAAAATTCATCTTTAACGATTCGGTCATTCGTGTTCCTTCGGCCCGACAGACTATTTATAACGACAAACGGGCTCACTCAAAAGGTAAAGTGCCCGACGACACCTGGATACTGCGGCCTCAGGAAATTCCCGAGGCTTTTAACGATAGTGAAGATACGTGGCACATCCCTCGTGTCTGCGGCACTTTTAAGGAACGGACCGGGTTCCACGGCTGCCAGATGCCGGAAAAACTGCTCGAAAGAATCATACTCGCCGCCAGCAATCCCGACCAACTTGTACTCGATCCATTCAGCGGCAGCGGCACAACCGTTGTCGTGGCCTCCCAACTGGGCAGAAAGTATCTCGGCATCGATATCTCAGAAAATTATGTCAGCGAGGGTCTCAAGCGAATCAATGAAGCAAAAAACCTCTTTTCCCCGGAAGGTATAAAAGCGGGAACCGGAACCTGAAAACTTCTTTAGCTGCCATAGGCATCACGGTGACTAAAATAAATAAATTTGCTTACTGGTCTCATGTAACGTTTTTTCTAACTTGCAGTCTGTTGCCGAACCTTTCAGCGGCCCAGCCCGATTTCTTCTTCACGCCCACGGCAGACCTGCCGGCCGCCACCGCCGCCCATACCGCCACCGTATTAAATAACAGCAATATTCTCGTCACCGGCGGATATGGCAAATTGTTCGGAAGGTTACCTGTCGCCTCGAATCTTATCCGCATATACGATCATAAAAAAATGACCTGGCGAATCGCACAAGGCCAACTGATATACGGCCGAATCGGTCATTCGGCAATCCGGTTAGCCAACGGCAAAGTTATCATCGCCGGAGGTATAGGCCAGGATAAAAATCCCGTAGCGGCACTGGAATTGTTCGACCCCGCATCGGAGCAATCAACATTAATAGGTAAAATATCTTCCCCCTGCCTGCAGCCCTGCCTGAATCTTTTGCCCGGCGGTGATTCCGTAATGATTACCGGCAATACCCGTCGCCCCGAAATCATAAAAAAAACCGAATCAGGGTACACAGTGCGACCGACAAAGGGAATATGCAGCGCCAAACATACCAACCATGCGGCCGTCACCCTAAACAATGGTTCGATTATTCTTCTGGGCGGCAGGACCAAAATGATCGAACGTTTCGATCCCCGGACAGAATTGTTTTCAGCCAGTAAAGCCCGCCTGCCTCAATTAATAGACGACCAGGCGGCTATCCTGCTTTTTAATGGCAAGATCCTGTTGGCGGGCGGCCAGGAAATCTACAGCAACCAGTGCCTGGCCCAAACCTGGTTATACGATCCACTAAAGGACACACTATCCCTCGGCCCGGTGCTCAACGCTACCGCTCAAAAAAAAAGGCAGCCCGGCGCTTCCGATATCATGGCGGTTGATTTATTTGCCGGAGACCCTCGAAGACAGGGCCGTACGATCCTGCTCTGTGGCGGCGAATACGATCCCGGCAGAGATAATCACACACCCGATGTCACCCTGGATTCGGCATGGATCTATAATGCTCAAACGCGGCAACTAACCAACGTGGGGCCGATGCTGCATCCGCATGACGATTTTGCGGCAGCCTATCTTCCCGCCCAAAGCGATTATGCCCGAGCTTTAATCATCGCCGGCCATGGCCCGAACGATTCCTTCCAATCAAATTGTGAAGTGTTTCACTGGAGGGTATACCCATAGGGCATGAGAATTCCCGGCAGGGCCAGATGTAATTGTTTTTCTGACAAGTAAATACATAATATAAAAACGGGAAAATGCAATTGTGATGAGTATAAAAAATGAAAATCGTCGTCGCCCCTGATTCATTTAAAGGTTCACTAACCGCCCCAGAGGCTTGCCGGGCCATCACCGCCGGCCTGCGGCGAACTGGCCTTAATGTGGAAATCGTTAACATCCCAATGGCCGACGGCGGCGAGGGAACGGTAAATGCCCTGGTCTCTTCCACGAACGGGACCATTGTGCATACTGATGTAACCGGCCCGCTGGGTGAGGAAGTTGAAGCTTATTTCGGCATCCTCGGCGACGCCGGTGTTTCTCCGACCCAAACAGCTGTTATCGAAATGGCGGCGGCGGCTGGCTTACCCATGATCCCACCGAAAAAGAGAAACCCACTGCACACCACTACCTATGGCGTCGGGCAACTGATCTGCGCCGCGTTGGATCGAGACTGCAAAAACTTCATTATTGGCATCGGCGGCTCAGCCACTAATGACTGCGGCACGGGCATGGGCCAGGCTTTGGGAGTTAAGTTTTTCGACCGGCGGGGCGAGCTAATCCGCCGACCTCTTACCGGTGAACGGATGGGAATGGTTTATTCTGTCAACACGGAAGGATTACCACGACAAATCTCACAATGCCAATTTGCTGTTGCCTGTGATGTCAACAATCCCCTTTTGGGACCTCAAGGCGCCACCTTCGTTTACGGCCCTCAGAAAGGTGCCGACAAACAAGCACTTTTACTTCTGGAAACCAACATGACTCATATTATCGAAATCATCGAAAATACTCTGGGCCGGAATTATCGGGATGTCCCCGGCGCGGGTGCGGCCGGTGGTTTAGGGGCGGGATTGATGGCATTCACCCGGGCCAGGCTGGAACGAGGAATCGATATTGTCATGCGTTATAGCCGGTTTTCGCAAAGAATCAAAGACGCCGACCTGGTCATTACCGGCGAAGGCCGCATCGACGGATCTACCGTTTACGGAAAAACCATTTCCGGCATCGCGGCCGCGGCTCAAGAACAATCTATTCCCGTAATCGCTCTGGCCGGTTCTTTGGGGCCAGGGGCGGAGAAAGTGCGCGAAATCGGTATAAAATATGTTTACGCTCTCCGTGAAGGAACCGTCACCGCCGAGCAGGCGATGAAAAACGGGGCCACCCTCCTGGCCGATCGCGCTGAAACGGCTTTAAAACGATTCTGTCAGATTCAATAAACTATTCAAGCTGAACATTATCCCTTTACACTGGGATTATGGCATCATTGGGGTACATCTTAATACTCTCAACGTAACAATTTTTCTGCTACAACATAGCCATTAAAAAAGGCCCGCGGCAAATACCACGAGCCTTTATTATCACTATAAGCTTAGGGAACCTTTATTATTTCGTCACGTTGTTCTCCAAATGTTTCGGTTCTTTCAGGATAAATACCAATATCGCTGCCAGAATCAGCAAACCCGACGCCCCAAAGTAAGCGATATTAAATGAATCGTGTTTGTCATACATCCAGCCCGCCAGCTTAGATAGCAGAAATCCACCAAAGCCCCAGGCCGTAAAGACCAGACCGTAATTCATACCAAAATTCTTGGCTCCGTAGAAGTCTTTTGTAATAGAGGGGAACAAAGCAAGATTAGCCCCGTAATTGGCCCCGATCAATGCCGAAATCACACACATAACCGGCACCGTACCGAAAATATTATCACTGCTGGCTCTGGATAGAAGAAAAATAAACAAAGCCTGTGAAAGAAAGCAAATAAGCATGGTAGCTTTGCGGCCAATCATGTCACTGAAGATCCCCGCAATTATTCGTCCCGCCCCGTTTCCGACGGCAAGTACCGCCACCAGGACAAAACCAATCGAAATACCGATTTTCTCTTGGCCGGCAATCGCTGCCAGCTTACCGATAATCATCAGGCCGGCACCGGCGCCGCAGGCGTACATAAACCATAAAACATAAAACTGCCATGTGTTCAGCATTTCCGAAGGCGTAAGATTATCTTTGTCGTGAACAGATTTTTTCTTTACCACCACCTGAGGAACATAATCTTTGGAGGGAGATTCCAGCATGTGCGCCAAGCCCTGGTACAACAGATACCATATAGATCGCAATCCCGAAATCAGGACGAGGAACGCAATACCCAGAGATAACAGCATGATTTTGAATCCAAACTCAACCATTAGCCATTTGGCCAGAGGTGCCGCGTACACCGACGCCAATCCAAAGCCGGAAACTACAAGTCCGGCTATCATCCCGGTCCGGGCCGGTGGAAACCATTTTACAGCGGGAGGGGTCGCCGAAGCATAACCAAAACCAATACCGGCACCGGCCAATACTCCAAAGGCCATAATAAACCCTACCAGCGACGATGTCATGCTCGCAAGTATAAAACCAAGACCGACAAGAATACCGCCAATCGTGGCTGTCAAGGCCGGTCCCATTTTATCCTGCAGCCTACCGGCCGGCACCATAATCAGACAGAACACCAGGCACGCTACGGAATAAGGCCATGATTTATCCGATTCGTTCCAGCCCCATTCCTCGGGGATACCTTCGCTGATCACACTCCAGGTATAAAGAATACCCAGCGCCAGGTTAATTCCCATGCCGGCAAACGTAACCCGCCAACCAGGATGCTTGATCTCTTTAATTCCTTCTACATTTCCATTAGCCATGCAACAATTTTTCCTTCGAGTTAGATATACCAAAAAACCTCAGGTCAGGACTACTTACCATAACCTGATAATCATTCTCCGCTTATCTGTCAGAGTAAAATACCCTGGAAATCGGGGATTATACCCGACCTTCAGGGTATTTACAACTAACTTAATAATCTATTTCAACTTAACTTTCGCAGTTTTTAACGTAAGATTTTCATTCCACAGGGCCTTTTAGCTAACTATATCGTATAAATTTTGTAATATCAAACAAATGGCACTGAATAGACAAACATTACCATTCGC
>Ga0180435_10001009_pt1 | contig 29610 bp, 25 predicted proteins | sample SS_ome_3_FD_132467 | JGI IMG/M metagenome (GOLD analysis project Ga0180435, IMG submission 132467) | Hypersaline lake sediment archaeal communities from the Salton Sea, California, USA - SS_3_S_1 metaG | ecosystem: Environmental > Aquatic > Non-marine Saline and Alkaline > Hypersaline >... | reverse complement strand
GTTCTTTGACAACGAAAACCGTCGCAGGCATTGCGTCTGCTGACATGATCAGCGGATTGTTGGACGCGGCGCACCACAGAATCGGCGCAACTCTCGGGCGGGTGCGGACTGTCCCCCCTTCTGGCGGCGTCTTTCCTCCAACCGAAGCCCCCCTTATGCGGCTCTCCGGTACGATTTGAGCAGGCCGCCCAGGTACTGGTCGCACTGCACTCGGCCGACTGCATGGTCGGCGGCAGCCCCTGAATTTTCCCATTTTCAAACAAGTTTGTGATGTCCTCTGGTGTATAATTATCTTGGATGGAAAATGAACTGCCCGAACCGGACGAAAGAGGCCAGACGATACTGGAATACGCTCTGCTTACGACGTTGTGCGTCCTTGTCCTGATCGGGGCCACAATCGGCGTGCTGGACGCCATTTCGGATTTCTACACCGACCTGACGCGGCTCATATGTCTGCCGCTGCCCTAGGAACGGCGGCGAGGGAACCGTAGCTAAAGGAGGACCGAGGCATGTTAGGCATGTTTGGAAAGCTTCTGTGGAACAAGAAGAAGACGCGGGGCCAGACGGTCGCTGAATACGCCCTCATCGTCGCGCTCGTCGCTATCGCCAGCATCGGCATCCTGAGCTTGTTCGGGACGCAGTTGCGCAGTCTCTACAACGCGATGACGAAGCAGATCGCGGGACACGAGGATGCCCAGCAGACGGACCACAGCGACCAGGGCGATGCCGAGGAGAGCCGGGGCCTGGACAACTTCTAGCCCGGCCCGCGAAGGGGGTGCTTCTCTATGAGCTACGCGGACGCTGTCGCCCTCTGTCGCGATTGCGTCCTGCTCACTGCGCTCGCCGCGGCGCTGTACACCGACGCGACCCGCGGAAGGGTTTACAACTGGTGCACGTTCCCGGCAATCATCGCCGGGCTTCTCATCAACCTGATCGCGGGCGCGCTTGAGACGACGCCGGGGACCGCGGTCGCGGACGTCCTGGGCGGGCCCTTGATAAGCAGTTTGGCCGGCCTCGCGCTCGCGCTGGGCCTGTTCGGGTTCGCGTATCTGTTCCACATGCTGGGCGGAGGCGACGTCAAGCTCATGTGCGCCGTCGGCGCAATCAAGGGATGGCGCTTTCTGCTCGACGCGGCGTTCCTGACGGCGTGCGCCGGGGCGCTGGTCGCTATCGGAGTCCTCGTATGGCGCGGCCGGTTGAAGGAAGGACTCAAGAGCAGTGTGCTGGCGCTCTTTGCGCCGCGCCGGTTCCGGAAGCGAACGGAGGATCTGCCGGAAGGCGCGGCCGAACTGACGACCATCCCGTACGTCTGGGCCATCGCGGCCGGGACGCTCGCGGCATGGGTACTCACGTCGCCGGGACGAGGCGGCTTATGAGGCACGAATCGGAAAAGGGCCAGGCGATCGCCGAGTTCGCCATCGTCTTCCCCGTGCTCCTGCTCGTGGTGCTCGGCATCATCCAGATATCGCTGATGTTCGTGGCCCGCGCGGTCGTCGAGTACTCGGCCTTCGCCGCGGCCCGCGCCGAGCTCGTCGGCGAGAGCCCCGAACAGGCCGCGACCATGATATGCAGTGCGATCGCCGGCCCTTCCTACGCGCGCGGCACCGGCCAGACCGTCACCGTCCCCGGCTGGGGCGCGCTCCCGCGGTCCGAGTCGGCGTCCCTGAAGACAACCGTCGACGTCGCGGACCCGATGGATGACCAGAACGGCCAGGTCGTCGTCGAGGTGACGCACCTGTACGAGCTGTCCATGCCCGTTGCCAGCTTGCTCTTCAAGCCGCTGGCGAGCCCGCTCCGGGCCGGCGACGTGCCCGCGGGGCTTTTCGTCACGGTCGACGACGCGCCTCACATTGTCCTGCGCGTGCGGTATACGCGCCCGGTCCCGTGGGACGACGAGCTCCAGACCGCCCGAGGGCACGCCGTCATCCCGGACCTCTGAGGAAAAGGTTGACACGATGAAACTGACGCGGGACACAAGAGGACAGACGATGGTCTTCGGGGCCATCTCGCTGTTCATACTCGTCAGTCTCACGGCAATGGTCTTCAACGTCGGCCAGGTCGTGACGCACCGTGTAGAGATGCAGAACGCGGCCGACGCCGCCGCCCGGAGCGGAGCGCTCGCCGAGGCCAACCTCGTCTCGACCATCGCCTTCCTCAACGACGGCATGGCCTACATCTACTACAACATGATGCGCTACGCGACGAACGTCACGGTCTTCGGAACGCTCGCCGAGCTCAAGGAGGCCGGCCCGCCCTACCCCGACGACAACACCGTCGGCGTGACCGATCCGGTCGGCCGGTACAACGATGCCTTCCGCGAGGCCGACACGTGGATCCCGCGCTGCGAGACGTGGCTCAACATAATCAACCGCGTCGAGCGCTCGATGGCGCTCAGCGGGGCGCTGCTGGTCAAGCGCGAGATACGCCGTTCCGCCGTCGAGAACGCCGCACACAAGGTCGGCGACGGGGCCAAGGGAGTTGAGGCCGTCGCCCTTTTTCCCGACTTCACGCTCCTGCCCCACCTCGACGGATACCTCCGGCTCGACATCGACCAGATCGACCCGAATAACGGCTGGCACATCGTGTCGAACACCGGCTACATGATCGACGTCCGGCGGCTGGGCGACGGCCACTGGCTCATCACCAGCAACGGCGGCGTCCAGATCGAGGTCGAGCGGCTCGGACCGAACCACTACGTCCTGACCACAGCCAACCAGAAACTGGAAATCGAACGCCCCTCGGACGACCACGTCATCGCCAGGATCACCGGGCCGAACCCCGCCTACGTCGACTGCCACTTCCTGCCCGGCCTCGGCTGGGCCATCAACGCCATCTCGCCCGACGTGCAGGTCCAGTACCAGCCGTTCCGCGACGGCGGCTTCCTTCTGACCGTGACGCCCGGCGGCTCCATCGGCATTCGGCGCGGCCCCGACGGACGTCTCCAGCAATGGAACGGCAACACCTGGGAGCCGGTCCCCGGCGACCGCGACGAGGTCACCATCGGCGGCAAGACCATCCCCGTCCAGCACTCGAACACCGTCGCCCTGCCCGGCAACGCCTCGCTCGACCTGCCCGACACCATCCGCCTCGGCCCGGTGACGTACTACATCCCCGACAACGTACTGATCGGCGGCACCGGCATACAGCTCCGCAGTGACAGCGTCCGCATCTCGGCGCACGTCGGACCCGCGTCCTTCGTCATCGACGACATGGGCGCCCAGCCGCACCTCGAAGTCAACGGCCTCACCACGCGCGACGCCGACGGCCGCTGGCGCATCCTCAGCGAACGCGGCACGCGCCACCGAATGCAATGGCCCGACCCGAACGACAACTTCTGGATATACGAATACGTCGCGAACGCGTCGTATCTCCTCGACGACGGCCTCAACCGGCTCGCACTCCACGCCGTCCAGGACAACGACCCCGACGCCGGCATGCCGTTCGGCGCGGAGCCCGCGTGGACACAGTGGTTCAACCCCAGCACCGGCAACCTCGTCTCACCCGACGCATACCACCAGTCGCGGCCGTCCTGGGATCCGACACTGACGAATTACGTCGACGCGAACGGCGTCGAGTACGTGCGCCGCTACGCTTCCGACATGTTCCACCGCGACAACCGCAAGTACGTGAGTCTCGACCTCAGCGCCGTGCCAAGGCCCCTGCGCCTCACCGACGACTTCCTCAGGTTCGGCATCAACGTCGCCGTCTGGCGCGACAAGGACACGCCCATCCTCGAGGGCGGCGGGAACGGCGTGCTCGGGTTCCACCTCTTCGAGAACCCGCCATGGGGCTACTTCGCCGTCGCGAGCGCCCGCTGCGCCTTCCTCGACAACAGCGAGAATCCGCCGCAATGGCGCACGACCTTCGACACGAACGCCGAGGTCGAGTCGTGGGTCGCAACCAGCTATCAAAACCTGTACGAGCCCGTGTGGACCGCAATGCTCGTCTCCACGCGCGAATCGGTCAGGAGCGAACACATCGACTCCATCCCGCCGGACACCGGCACAAACTTCGTCTGGCGCGGGCTCGCCGGCGGGCACAGCACCTGGGTCATGCACACCGAGGGCGGCGCCACGTGGCACGACCCCGATCCGGCCGAGGAATTCATGCAGTTCCGCCACGACCGTGACGACGTGGCCGACAAGTTCCGCAACATGAGAAACCGGCAGGGCGCGGCCTTCAACCACATCTCGCCCGACCTGCCCGACGCGATCGACCATTGAGAGGACGCACAGGATGACACTTTCCCGGCACCACAGAAGCGGCGGCGGCGGGAGCGCGGCGGTCGAGCTCCTCATCCTGATGCCCGTGTTCCTCCTCATCATCCTCGCGATGCTCTACGCGGGCCAGCTCTCGCTCTTCAAACTGCGAACGAACTTCGGCGCCGAATACGCCCTCGACGCCGCCGGCAGACAAAACGAGGACCCCGCCGGCGGCGGCGAGGTCGGCGACCTCTTTTATCCCAACCCGGTCGGCCGGCTCACGGTCACCGAGGACCTCGCCGACCCGCCGGAAATGCCCGAGGCGGGCGAGATACGCGAGATGTTCGACGAGATGTCCGAGATCATCTACTCCACGGTAGCGACCGGGCGCTACGTCTTCTCCGGCGGACAGCTCCGCTTCGTCGTGACCACGCACCAGAGCCAGCGGCTCTCGTCCGACGGCCGGTACGTCGCCGCCTACCGCCTGCGGGAAAGCAACGTGCCCGAGCTGGCGACTCAGTTGGCACAGGGGTGGGCCGAGCGCAGCCGCGTGGACCTGACGTATTCGTACGCCCCGGACTACATCCGCGTCGGCCGATGGCCGCTCGAAGCGGTTGATGTCTCGACCACGTTCCAGTCGGCCGAACGTACCAGCGCCGAGCGCCAGGTCGCCGCCCCGCCCGCCGGAATGAACCACGGCATAGACGCCGTGACGTCCGACAACGACATGCGCGACCCCGGCCGCCTGCCGGACTATCCGGACTTCGGCGGCGACCGGCCGTTCTGGGAACCGAACTGAAGCAAGGAGGCGAACACGTGAACACCGCCGGCCCAGGCATCCTGAGACGCTTCCTGGTCATCGCGGCTCTTTCCGCCCTGATAGGCGGCTTCGCCGTCCTCCAGGGCAATGCGATAGTGGGCCGCTCCGGCGGAGCATATCGCGTCGAGTCCGGCGCGGCCGTCGTCCGGCCGGTCGCCGGGGCGCGGTTCCTTCGTTCCTACTCCGTGCTCTTCAACGGGCTCGATACCACGTTCGCGCACTACGCCTCGCGTCTGCCGGCCCGCGACGTCATCGAGGCATACGCGAGAACCAGCCAGTCCGAGGCGAACGCTACGCCGCACCCGCAGGTCCCGATGCTCGGCTCGACCGCGTCGGGCTGTTCGGTCCTGTCCTACGGGACCGAAGACGGCTCGACCATCGGGATAGTCGCGTTCGACAACCCGGCATCCGGCGGGTGCGATTACCTTGTCGGGTCGATGCCGCCCACCGGCTCAGAATCCGCCGCGAACCCGTCGGGAGATTGTCCCGGCCGCGAGCCGCCGGGCGTGCCGAAGCCGCCGCGGTCCGTCAGGACGCTCTGCATCGAAAACCTCGGCGGCGTACCCTCGACCATGCTGATGTACGACGCATGGGGCGCGCCCGGCGAGCTTGTCGACGATTTGGGCGCCGCGATGGCGGAACTCGGGTGGGAACGACGCATCGGCTCGAGCCGCATACTGACGCGGAATTACGAAGGAGAAGCCCTGCTGTCCTTCTCGCGCGGCCGCGAGCAATGCATAGTCGGAGTTGACCGGGAGCCCAAAACCGGTAAGATGATTATTCTGATGTTCTGGGCCGAGCGCGCCTGGCTGCCCGAGGGCACCGCCCTCTAGCCGGCGGACCGAACAAACCTGATAGGGAGAGGACACGTGAAATCGAAAGCGGCTCTCGTGGTGGCAATCGCTCTCGCGTTTCTGGCGGCCATCGGCATCAAGGTCTACCTGAACCAGGAGACACAGCAGGCGCAGGCCGTGTCCAAGAAGGTGCCTGTGGTCTTCTCGACGAAGATCATACGGAAAGGCACGGTTGTCACGGGCGACATGGTCGTCGAGCGCGAGGTCCCCGAAGACACGGTGCAGGCGACCCACGCGGTTCTGGCCGGCGACCTCGAGAGAATCCTGAACAAGATGCCCATCCAGAACACGGTCGCCGCCGACCAGATGCTTACGCAGTCTGATTTCCGCGAGGAAGGCGCGGCCGAGAACCCGGCCGCCGGTCTTCCCCGCGGCTACCGCCAGATCACCATACCGGTGGACAAGGTGACCGGCTGCGCGGGCCGACTTCTGCCGGGCGCGGTCGTCGACGTGCTCGTGACTCTGCGCAAGCGGAGCGACGCCCCGGGCCAGGGACAGATAGAACCCGTCACGCAACTGGCCCTCGCCGGAGTGACCGTCGTGGCGACCGACCTCAACGTCCGCAGGGTCCAGGAATTCCTCTCGGCACGGGAGCGGCGCGACTTCGCCTCCTACTCGACCGTATCCCTCCAGGCCCTTCCGCTCCAGTCCCTCCTGCTGGCGTTCCTGGCGGAGCAGGGCAAGATACACCTAGTGGTCCGCAACCCGGACGACCCGACCGGCCAGGACCCGTCCCGGATGGACAAGATTTCGCTCGATGATCTCGACACGATCATCCGCAAGGCGGCCGAGGAGAAGCCCGAGTCCGTTCCGGCCACCAGGTAGACCGTCCCGGAGGCAAGCACTTGGCGTACCTTCTCATAACCGACCGCCGCGACGGAGGCCAGCGCCGCGCGCCCGTTGACGGCGTCCGGTTCGTCATCGGCAAGAAACCCTCGTGCCAGCTACCGCTCGACCGAATCAACATCTCGCGCGAGCACTGCGAGATAGTCGCGACCGACTCCGGCCACATCATCCGCGACCTGGGCAGTCGAAACGGAACGTTCGTCAACGGGCAACAAGTCAAGGACGAGGCGCCCCTGCCGGACGGCGCGGTGATCCAGCTCGGCGACTTCTCGCTCCTCTTCCGCGAGGAAGCCGCAAAGGAGCCGGCGCGGCCACCGACGCCCGCGCCAGCCGCGTCCGTTCCGGACGTCGCTCAGAAGGAAGCCCGCCGCTACACCCCGCCCGACCTGAAGCGGAAGATACACGACGCCCTCATCCACGACCTCGACCTGCGGCACGTCGACATGACCAAGGTCCCCGAGAAGGAGCTTCGCCGGCGGACCGAGAAGGTCATCGAGAACATCATCAACAAGATCTCAGACGAGGTGCCGGTGTGGCTGTCGAACAGCGCCCTCGTCAAGGAGATCGCCGACGAGGCCCTCGGGCTCGGCCCCATAGAGGACCTGCTCGCCGACGGCGAGGTGGACGAGATCATGGTCAACGGATGGGACCAGATTTACGTCGAGAAACGCGGCAAGCTCGAACTGACCGACAAGCGGTTCACGGACGATCGACAGATAACGGAGGTCATCCGCCGGATACTCGCGCCCATCGGCCGGCGAATCGACGAAGTAAGCCCGATGGTCGACGCGCGCCTCGCCGACGGCTCGCGCGTCAACGCCATCATCCCGCCGCTTTCGCTCACCGGGCCGACGATCACCATCCGCAAGTTCGCCGCCGAGCCGTTCACCATACGCGACCTCATCAACTTCGGCACGCTGACGCCGCAGATCGCGGCATACCTCAAGCTCTGTGTCGAGAGCCGCCGCAATACAATCATCTCGGGCGGCACCGGCTCCGGCAAGACGACGCTCCTCAACGTCCTGTCGGCTTACATCCCGACGGACGAACGCATAGTGACGATCGAGGACGCGGCCGAGTTGAAACTGCCCCAGGAGCACGTCGTCTCGCTCGAGGCGAAGCCGCCGAACATCGAGGGCAAGGGCGGCATCCCGATCCGGCAACTCGTCATAAACAGTCTCCGAATGCGGCCCGACCGCATTATCGTCGGCGAATGCCGCGGCGCCGAGGCGCTCGACATGCTCCAGGCGATGAACACCGGGCACGACGGATCCCTCACCACGATCCACGCGAACGCACCGCGCGACTGCCTGGCCCGGCTCGAAACCCTCGTCCTCATGGCCGGGATGGAACTTCCCACCCGCGCCATCCGCGACCAGATATCGTCGGCCATCCACACGATCATCCAGATCGCCCGGCAGAGCGACGGAAAACGCCGCATCACATCCGTCACCGAGATAACCGGGATGGAGCAGGACATCATCACGCTCCAGGAGGTATACAAGTTCGAGCAGACCGGCGTCGGCGCGCGCGGAGAGGTCGTCGGCGCCCACAAGCCGACCGGGGCGATCCCGGCTTTCGTCCATGAGCTTCGCAAGCGCGGGCACAAGGTCGACATGAAGATATTCGGGAACGTCTGAACGGAGTCACGCGAACGTGTTGCCGTTTGCCATAATGCTCTCCGCCGGTGGCGCCGTCGCCCTGTTCGTGCTGATCGGCTTCAAGCTGTTCAGCACCGGCTGGCAGAGCTACGAAGAGAAGTACGTCAAGGGCGCCGGGCGCACGCTCGACGCGATGTACCTGACACTGCCGCTCCAGCATCTCATCTATCTTTCGTTCGCATCGTGCATAATGATCGGCCTGCTCGTCGGCCTGGCGCTTGCGAGCATCGCGTGGGGCGTGTGCATCGGAGCGTTCGGGCTCCTGTTGCCGTCGCTGGCCATCCGGTTTCTCAAGAAACGGCGCGACGCCCGGTTCCGCGTGCAGTTGGTCGACGCCCTGATGAACATCAGCAACTCCCTGCGCGCCGGCTTCAGTCTGCACCAGGCGTTCGAGCTGATCCAGCGCGAGATGTCGAACCCCATCAGCCAGGAGTTCCGCCTCGCCAATCAACAGCTTCGTTTCGGGCTGACGATGGACGACGCACTCACCAACCTGCTCGAGCGGATGCCCAGCGACGACCTCGACCTGGTCGTCACGGCCATCAGCATCTCGCGGGATGTGGGCGGGAACCTGACGGAGGTGTTCGACAACATCGCCGAGACGATCCGCTCGCGCCACCGGCTCTACGGCAAGATCAAGGCGCTCACGGCCCAGGGCAAGTGGCAGGCGGCTCTCGTCTGCTCCATTCCCGTCCTGTTCGCCATTGCGATGAACATGATACAGCCGGAGATGATGCACACCGTGTACACCGAGCCGCTCGGCTGGGCGATGATAGGAGCCATCGTCCTGCTTCAGACGCTCGGCATCGTCACGATATTGAAGATCGTCAACATCGACGTGTGAGGACGGCGTTGGACATCGGACAACAACTCCTGCTGGGGACGATTCTGGCCGCGGGTGCAGGTAGCGTTTTTCTCATGGTCTGGGCGCTGTGCCGCCTGCACGCCGACGTCACGGAGGCGACGCGGCTCGACAACATGCGCCGCCAGAAGATCTCGTCGCCACTTCTGCGCCTGCTCATCTCGTTCGCGCGTCCCATCGGGACACTGCTCCGGTATTTCACGTTGCGCGCCGAACAGCGGTTCGATCAGACCGGGCGCAAGTCCGCCCTCCTCTCGATGCGCGACCGGGCTGAACGCAACCTGGTCGCCGCCGGCTCGCCACACGGGGTCACGGCCGACGAGTTCCTCGGCATGGTGCTCCTGTGCTCCGCGCTCGGCCTTGGCGTCGGCGCCCTGGCGTCGGCTTCGACGCAGATGACCGTCCTGCTCGTCGCCGGCCTCCTTTGCGGCGCCCTCTGGCCCGCCATCTGGCTGAGGGCGCAGGTCGAACGCCGAAAGACGCAGATATTCCGGTCGCTCCCGTTCGCCCTGGACCTTCTTACGCTCTCCGTGGAGGCGGGGCTTGACTTCACGTCGGCGCTCGCGCGCATTCTGAGGAAGATCGCGGCCACGCCGCTCGGCGAGGAACTGGGCGAGCTGTTGCGACAGATACAGATGGGCGAGGCCCGAGCGGACGCCCTGCGCCAATTGGCCCGGCGCGTCGACCTCGAAGAGATGTCCAACTTCGCAGGCGCTATAATCCAGGCCGACGAGCTGGGCGCGAGCATCGGTCCCATCCTCCGCATCCAGGCCGAGCAGATGCGGCTCCGGCGCGAGCAACGTGCCGAGAAAAAGGCGATGGAAGCCCCGGTCAAGATACTACTGCCCTTGATTCTCTTCATCTTTCCAACCGTGTTCATCACTATCCTCGGGCCGGTGGCTCTGCACACCTGGCTGACAAGTGGCGGACTGCTGCCATGACGGCACGAGCCGTGCGGGAACCCGGAGGCGACACCGTGGTCGAGCGCCTGCACGTGGCGTCAACGGCCCGGGAACGGATGCGCGGCCTCCTGGGCCGCACATCGCTGGCCGAGGGAGAGGGAATGTGGTTCCCGAGGTGCCGGCTCATACACACGTTCGGGATGAGGTTCCCCATCGACCTCGTGTACATGGACGAAGGCCGCGTGGTCCGCAAAGTTGTCGAGAAGCTCCGGCCCGGGCGACTATCGGCTTGTCTGGGCGCGGACAGCGTGATAGAATTGAATGCCGGGGCGGTCAAGGCCGCGGGCTTGTGCCGTGGCACGAAATTGAAGATCGTCGGCTGAACACTCACCGTCCCCGGCGTTTGCGGGTGCTTGCCTCATGGCCACAGCAAAGCTCAGGTTGGTCAACTCTCCCCACCGCGGCGACGAGTTCGTGCTTCCGCCGCACCCTGCCATCGTGGGGCGCAGCGCGTCGAACGACGTCGTCATCCCCGACCAGTCGGTGTCGCGCCAGCACGTCCGTGCAGAGGTGAAGAACGGCGCCTGTGTCCTGACCGACCTGGGCAGCCATAACGGCATACTGATGCACGGAGAAGCCCTGCGCGAGGCCGTAGTCGAGAACGGCGGACAGTTCGAGTTGGGCGATGTGGTGATCGAGTTCCTTCTCGACGAGGACGAGCCCGTCGCCCCCGCACAGTCTCCCGCACTCCTGCAAGCCGAGGGCCACGAGATCGCCGAGGCGGCAGAGCGCCCGGTGTATGTCGATGACCTTTTCGGCGCGACGAACAAGCCGGAGACCGGGCCGGGTGAAGAGGAACAGGCGGCCGTTGCGGGAGCGCGGGGCGCTCTGAAATACGTCGGCCTCATCCTTCTGGTCATCGCGGTCGGCGCTCTTGCATGGGCCCTGGCCGGCCGCGGCGGCACGGACCAGAACATCAAACCAGTCGTCCTCAAGGCGGGCGAGACCAAGGTCATCGACCTCGGCCTCCGAACCCGCATCAACGGCAACCGCCTTACGCTGTACATCGACAAGCGCGAGATATACACCGCTCCGGCAGAAGAGATATCGGACGTCGCAGTGTTCGAGCTCGACCCCACCGGCTTCATGGCCACCATCACGGGCATTGAACCGGGGACCGTCGACGTGCTCATCACCGGACCCGGCGGCCGGAAAGCCATCGTCCGCATCCTCGTGCGCGGGGCTCTGCCGCCGCCCGCCGCCGAGGAACGTCTGACGCCGGAACAGCGCATCGGCCAGGCGCGCCTGCTTCTCGCCGGGGCTGAAATGGCCGAAAGGACGGGCCACCCGTACCAGGCCGTGCAGAATCTCAGGGAGGCGCAGGGCCTGCTAAGGCCGCTCCAGACGACCGAGACGCTAGCGCTCCGCGGCGAGGTCAGCCGGGCACTCGCGGACGCGCGAAAGAAACTCGACACCGAGTTCCAGCGGCTCAAGGCACAGGCGATTGTCGCCGTCCACGACCGCGACACCAAAGGGGCGGCGATTGCCTGGAACCGCCTGCGCAGTCTCGTGCCCGACGAGAACGACGAGATGAACCAGAAACTGCGCATCATATACAACCGCACGCTACAGGACCTCATGCGAGGCAGGTGAACCGATGAGATTCCGGTCCGACCACGGAGGCGCCCGGCGATACTACCCGCTCCGCGAGGGAAGCTTCTTCGTCGGCAGACACCCCTCGTGCGAAATAGTCGTCCCCGGCCGGAACGTGTCCAAGAAGCACATCCAGTGCTTCGTCGAGGACGGCGCCGTCACCATCAGGGATCTGGGCAGCGCGAACGGGACGTTCGTCAACGGCAGCCCGGTGACCTCCTGCATAATAAAGCACGGCGACGACATTTCCCTGGGCGGGTACCACCTCGTGCTGGACACCTCGATTCAGGAGGCCGAGGCCGCCGAACCGCCGGCCCAGGGAGCTTTCGACTATGAGCCCCACCGGCCGGCCGCACCCGGGCATGCCGAGCAGGCCGTGTCCGCTCCCGAGGCCGAGCCGGTTCCATCGTTCGACGAGCCGACGGGCGACGACACGCCCGCAGACGGCGCGTTCGTCCCCCAGGCCTATGCCCCCCAGTCGCTTCAGCCACAGGTCGTCGCCCGCGACGGCCACATGTATTTGCGCGACCCGAGGACGAACCGCGAGGTCGAGATCGTCCCGCGCGGCGCCGGCCCCCAAACCGACCTGAGCGGCTACTACGCCGAAAAAGAGGCCGTCGAAGGCAAGAAGAACAGATACCTGATCGGCGGCGCTATCGCCGTGGGCCTGCTGATGATCATCGCGCTCGTGCTGACTTCGGGACCCGAGGCCTCCCGCCCCGTCGAGGAGAAGCCGTTCTCAAGAACTGCCTACAACGAAATGGCCGAGAAAGGCGTCGCCCTGATGAAGGCCGGCGAATTCACGGAGGCCGCCGCTCTGCTCGCCCAGGCCGACCAGGTGTACCCGACGTACCGCGTCGCGGGCGTACTCAAGGGGATCGCCGAGCAGTGGAGCACCTCGGGCAAAAGTTTCGACGAGTTCAACTGGAAGAGTGTAGAGAGTTCCCTGAACGAACTTATGGAAAGCCGCTGGACCACCGCGAAGGTGCGGGACTTCACGTCAAACCGCATCGACTGGATTTACAACGTCGAGAACCAGCGGGCGGTCGCCGAGAAGGCCAAGAGCCATCTGGCCGCGGGCGAGCCCGAGCAGGCCCTGGACGAGTTCCGCAAGCTTCCTCAGGACAGTCTCGTCCGCGCTGAGCACACGGACGAGATCGCCGCCACCGTTGTAGCGTGTTACCAGAAGCACCTCGACGCCGCCAAAACGGCCCTCGACTCTCAGGACTGGGAGGGCGCGATCTCGGAGTTCAAGGAGGCCGAGAAGTTCGCAACCGAGCACCAGAAAAGAGAGACCAACCGCGGCTTTCAGGTTGCGCGCGTCCGCATCCGCGAGGAGGAGGCGCTGGCCGCCGGCGCCCTCCGCTTCCGCAGGGACACCGTGCCGGATCTCGAAGCCGCCAGAAACCTGGTCAAAGACGTCGACGGCAACGGGCCGCTCGGACGCCGCAAGGCGGACCTCATCCGCAGTATCGACGCCCGGCTCGCACAACTGGAACGCGAGAGGGAGAGCGCCGCCGTCCTCGCGAACTACCGCGCCGGCCGCGGCGCCGACGCCATCCGGCTCATCACGGAGAACAAACTGACAGAACTCGACCTGCTTCGCTCCAGGATAGAGAAGGTGATGAGAACACTCGACGAAGCCAGCGAAGCGTACGACGCGGGCGATTTCGACCTGGCCAAGGCGAAGTGGACGCAGGCCGCCAGAGAGGAGACGGACCGCAACAACACCTACTACCAGCGGGCCGCCGCGCACCTGAAGGAACTCGACCAACCCCGGAAACGGGTCGAAATCGCGCGGGAATACATGAAACGAGGCGGCGCGGCCCTCAACAACGATAAGCCGGAAGACGCGAGAAAACTGTTCCGTCGCGCAATCGAGTGGGACCCGGACGGGGAGTTGGGCAAGGTCGGGCTCGCGGAAATGGACCTCCGCGCACGCCGGTACTACAACGATGCCCGCAACTTTCGTTATCAGGGAAGCATCGGCGAAGCAGTCACGCTTTTCGAAAAGGTACTACGGTACACCGACGAGGGCGACGAGTATCACAAACGGGCGACGCGGCAACTCGGCGAACTCAAGAACCTGCAGGACGGCGCCGGCGAGGCCCAACAGCCGGAAGAGTGAACGAACCCCCGCAATCCGGAACGCGACTCAATAGAAATACAGGTGGTTCTTGTTGCTGTCGTCGCCGACCTCCTTGTCCATCACCTGGAATCTCAGCTCGTCCCAGTCCTTCCACTGCACGGAATTGTCCGAGTAGAAGATGTTGATTCCCCACCCTTTCCTGGAACTGGCGGAGGTGTTGCAGTGGTTCGCATAGAGTATGTCGTACTTGTCGTTCTCCGTGATGTCCAGTTGCGACGCCTTCCACTCCCAGCCGCTGCTCCCGGGATCGGCGGCTGACATCGCGGCGTCAATATCCGCCAACGTGTCGGCCTTCCACACGACGATGTCCATGAGAAGCGGCAACTTGCGCTTCATGTCCTCCGGCCCCTCCGGAATCTCGCGCAACGCGCGGAGCGAGCGGTCCTTCTCGCGGTCGGACGCACTGAACGCCTCGGTGTCCTGATGCTCCGGGATGGTGGGACTAGCGGCCTCGCCCGCGTCGACTCTGTCCTCAGCGAACGCGAGATTGTCCGCCAGTTTCAGGTCGGCGAACTTGTCGAAGTTGCTTTCGTCGTGGTCACCGGTGTAATTGACGCCCGACCAGTACAACCGCCAAATCTCCTTGCCGGTGTCGCAGGCGCCGCACGTGCACATGTACGTCGGGCTCAGGTGGCCGACGTACGCGTAGGAGCACGAGGCCCAGCTGTGCGTTGTCGGGTTCATTGAGTTGTTCTTCGCGGACGGACATCTGGCAACGTCGTGGTTTCCAAGGTCTGCTATCATGTTGCCATACACGGAGCCCCACTGTCCCGGCGAGATTCCCGCGCCCCCCCCTCTCGGGAACGCTCCGCGCGCCATCGCCTCCTGAATCACCCACGTGCCGCACTGCTTCAGGTTGCTGGCGCACTTGGTCTTCTTCACGCGCTCGTTCACCTGCATGATCACCGGAAACGCGAGTGATGCGAGTATGAGGATGATGACGATCACCACCAGCATCTCAAGCATCGTGAACGCCTTCGTGGCGCGCTTGTTCATGTCTTCGTTCTCCGGACGCAGAAATCTCAGCCCACATTCAATTGTAGGCCTTGAGTTCACTCCGGGTCAAGGCACAAGGCCGAAGAAAAGCGCGACGGGCGAAGAACTTAACCAAGCAGCATGTGGCTGACCGACGGGCCCGACAACAATTCGAGATGCGTGGGCCGGCGGCGCGGAGCGGCTACTTGGCGTCGCCATAGACGGGCGAATGGCCGCACGTGGCGGTCAAACTGAGCACCGACATCGCGGTGGAATACGCCCTGCCCCCGTCCTGACAGATACCGTGCGGCTCCCAACTCCCGTGGTCGGGGTCATTGTTCTTTGGGCTCGGCCAACCGGCCTGTTCCGGAATCAGATGTTGAAGCACGGCATTCCGCCAGCCCTGCCACGAACGTCCGTTCAGGCGATACGCGGCCAGAGTACCCGCATACCAGCGGAGGAAGTCGCCCGACTCCCACACCACGGGCGCGCGCGCAAGCTCATCCGCCGCGCCAGCCGCGGTCTCATCCTCGGTCCACGCGGGGCGTGCCGAGGAAAGCACCGCTCCGATCGTCGAGTAAGAGACGCTCTTTCCGGCGCCGGACCCCGGACCCACGCTGGCATACGTCCCGGAATCGAAGCTCCGCCTGTACGAATCGAGCCAGGCCAGGGCCGACTTCTGAGGCGCCGAGTCCACGGGCAAGCCGGCCGCGCGGGCCGAGCCCGCGGCGACCAGAACCAGGGCCGTCAGCTCCGCGTCGTCCGAGCCCCACGCGCCGGACCCTGACTGGTGCTGAAAGAGCGCGGCCAGCGCGCGGTTCACAATCGGCTCGAACCGCTCCCGCACCAGCCGGCGGTCACACAGGCGGAGCGCCTCGCTGAAAGCGACGCATGCCGTCGCCTGCGCGTATAATTGACGCGGGCCACCCGGCCCGAACATCCCGTCTTCTCCCTGCCGGCTGATGAGCCACGTGAGCCCCCGCCGCAGGCACTTGGAGGACCGGCTGTTGCCCGAGGCCGTGAAGCCCGACTCCATAAAGGCCAGTGTGGCCGCGGCCGTGACTTCCTCGTCGGTGTAGAGCGGCCCCCCGCCCGTCCACGACCCGGACACGGTCTGGTTCCTGCACAGCCAGACGAGCCCGGACGATATGGCCGTCCGGAGATATGGCTTGGCGTTCTTGATGGTGGCGAACCGCGCCCGCGCGAGCGCCGGTCCCCCCGGACCGCCGGCCGGCAACATCAACTCGACCGCCGCCGGCCGGTCAGGCAGATCAACCAGTTCCTTCGGCGTCTTCGGCTCCTCGAGCGCCTCCGGCAACTGCGAGACCGGCTCGACCCAGACCGGCTGACCCTCGTCCCAGACAAGGTCCGGTACGAGGATGTTTTCCGTGTACGGATCACCGGTCACGACGACTAGTTCATCCTCCGCCACCTTTTCGATGACCGCAACCGCCTCGCTCGAACTGCGTGCAGGTTCGTCAGCCGGGACGATCGGTCGGGCTCTCCGTTCCTCGGAGGTCGGCGCCTGGACCACGTCGTGCGACGCGCCCCCCACGAACGATCCGATCACGTACCCCATGGAGACAAGGACCAGCGCGTAGACGACGGAAGCGACTCCCCATCGCCGGACCCGCCGAAGGGCGGCCACGAACAGGGCTACGCCGACGGCGCGGCGCGCGCGTTCTCTGCTCCGTTCGTTGTCCAGCCGCGCGGCGAGCGCCGCGTCGAACCCCTCAGACGGTGCTATCCGCGGAATTGCGGACACCTTCCGCAGTGTCGCCGCCAGTTCGGAGGCGTGCCTCCTGCATTCGGCGCAGACGCCGAGGTGTTTCCCCACCGTAGCGGTCAACCCCGGGGCGAGCTCGCCCATTGCGCGGTCCTTGAGCAACTCCCGGACTTGTTCACACGTTTTCTTCTCATCAGCCATCATCGTCGTCCCCGGTCGTTCCGTCCGGCCCGACAGAAAGTGCTGACCGGACCTGGTCTATGGCGGCGTGGATGCGGGAGCGCACCGTGCCGATCGGAACACCCTGCGCCTCGGCCGCCTCGGCGTATTTCAGGCCCTGATATTTCACAAGTATGAGCGTCTCTCGCAACTCGGCCGCCAGCGTGTCGAGCGCCCGACGCACGCGGGCGACCTCGTCCTGCACCTCGCACCCGTAAGCCGGGTCTCGCACGTCTCCGGCGACGAGCGATCCGACCGAGTGGCCGCTGTCGCCCAGCTCAGCGTCGAGCGACACCGGCCTGGGCGTGTTCCTGCGCGAGCGATAGCGGTCGATCCAAAGGTTTCTGCCAATCCGGTAGAGATAGGCCGCAAAACTGGCCCGGGGCACGTAGCTGTGTTTGTGGCGGAAGACACGACAGAACACCTCCTGGCAACAATCTTCTGACAACTGTCTGTCCCACAGCAGTTTATAGAAGAAGTTCAGAAGCGGGCCCTTGTGTCGCTCCACAAGTTCCGCGAACGCCTCCTCGCGTCCGTTTTGGAACTCGAGCATCAGGTCAGCGTCTGACTTGTCCATGCACCACTGCTCACATAATTAACGAACAGCCCGCGGAAAAGTTTGCCCAAAAGACGCCAAATCCGTCAGCACAGCCCCCAAAAGGAGTGATACCCCCGCAAAGACTATAGCAGTCGATTGCCTGAATGTCAAAAAGGCGTTGGCCCGATTTCCCGTTCGGGCCTGAGAGGCCCTCGAATTGTCACTTGAAAGGCCAGCACGTGAGAACTACCATGTTCCCGGCGGCGTTCCCTGCTTTCGGGAGGATGTTCAATTTTCGGTGCTCTTCATACTGAGGTACGTCTATGTCCTTGGACACGAGCTCGGTCATCTCGGACCCCATGTTGCTCAGGGCCTACCTGATCGTGTGCATCCTAACGGGCGGCCTGATGTGCATCTGGGGCTACCGGACGTTCAAGTACGCCCTCGGCCTCTTCGGCTTGCTCCTCGCCGGGTACCTTGCGGCGGCCACGGGGTTTCACCTTTCCGACGGCAACCGTTCGGTCGCCCTGTTCTGCGGACTCATCGGCGGGATGCTCGGCGGCGTTCTGATGGTCGCCCTTTACCTGCTCGGCGTGTTTGTTTCGGGCGCGACGCTCGGAGTGGCGGTTGCGGCGGTTTTCACCATCGGGACGCGGCCGGACGTGCGTGCGGTCGTGATGTCTGTCACCGCGGCGGCCGCGGGATTCCTGGCCCTGTTCATCCAACGGTTCATCGTAACAGTCGCGACCGCCCTGAACGGCGCGGCCCTCGTCGTGGGCGGCCTCTGGCTTCTGTACGCGGAACAAAGCCCGGCGGACGCCTTCCGCATGTACGCGTCGGGCACGGCCCACGGCGTACAGAAGTACCTGTTCGTCGGCGCGTGGGCCGCCCTGGGATGTCTGGGCGCGTGGGCCCAGTTCTCGACCGCCGGCCCTCCGGACAAGGCGGCCACGGCGCCCGGCGAGGCGCCGCGCGGAAGACGCCGCCCTTGGCGGAAGCGACTCGCAAAATGACGCGGTCGGCTCAGTGCCCGCCAAGCTCCACGATGATATCGTAGATGATATGAGTGTACACGGCCACACCGAGCCCCCGCCATGTGTAAAGGCCCGAAAAGAAGACCCCCAGCACGAAGTAGAAGAACAGCACGAGACCCGGCGCGGTCACATGGCACACCGCGAACACAAGCGCGCTCACCGTGACGGCGAACGTCGCGACGACGCCGGAACGTTCGCCGAAGAACTTCATGCCCACGAAGTACAGGATGCTCGTCAACAGCAGGCGGAAGAGTATCTCCTCGTAGACCCCCGCGCCCACCGAGTCGATGACCTTCAGCAGGACGCCGGGCCCGGCAGACCCTATGTTGAGCGCGATATTGCTCAGCCGGCGAAAAATCAGAACGGCGATGCCGACCAGCACGACGGCCCAGGCCGTGCTCTCGAGCATCATGGGCAGAATCAGGTTCAGCCGCAGTTGCCGCCGCCTCGCAAGGAGCGCGACCGCGACGAGCAGAAGCACCAGGACGACGGCGTTGACGGTTATCCCCTCGCGCGTCCGAAACACGGACGAGAGGGCGTCGCGAACGACACGCCCCGCTCCCGTCGCGTGAGCACGGGGGTAACAGACAAGCGCGACCTCGTACATCAGCAAGAGCGGCGCGATCAGCACGAAGCTCAGCGCCAGACTCCGTGACTGCGCAACGTAGTCCTCGAAGCCGTCCGCCGAACCCAGAACCCAGGAAAGCCAGTCCCGGCCCGTGTGCGCAGATTCCCGACTCTTCGCTCTCTTTCTTGCCATCGTGAACAATCGAGTATAGGGAGTCCCCGCACGCGTGGTCAATGCGCATTTCGCCGGCCCCGTGCTGACCTCTGGGCCGCGGCGCGCGCCAGGCACAAACAAATCGTCAATTCCACCGTTGACTTTGCCGGCGGGCGGGCTATTATTATGAGCGTGCCCTCAACTCAGAGGAGGTGAAACATGGCTCTCGCTCCCCAAAGAAGCAACCCCGTCCCTCTCATCATCTTCATAGTCCTGTTCGTCTTCTCCACCGCGGCATCGGTATTGCTGTTCATGGACCTCGCCCAGGTTCGCGAGGAAATGAACCGGGGGTTCAGGCAGTCCGACCAGAACGTCGTGAACCGCCTCGTGGCCGAGTACACGGACAACGCGGGCGGTCTCAAGGTCGCCCTGCAGAACGCCTCGCGCGAGGCCCACGCCCTCGACGAGGGCATCCAGAAGTACAAGCGGATACTGGGCGGCGACAACCAGCAACTCCAGCAGGAGATGGAGAGAGTCAACGCGAGGGTCCGCGCCGTCCTCGACGGGGACGGGGCGCCGGGGCCGAGCGACTCCGCCACGCTGATCGGACTCATCCATGTGCTCGAACGAGAGAAACTCGACCTCCAGGACCAGATCGACGGCCTCAAGAGGGCCGGCGAAACCGACAGGACGAGACTCCTCGCCGAGCTCAGACAGGAACAGGACAAGGTGAAGGAAGTCCAGCTCCTTGTCGACCAACGCGATGCGGAAATCGACCGGCTTAACGGCGTGCTCCACGCCGCACAGGCCTCGGCCAAGACCGACAGCGACCGGCTCCGCCAGAACCTTGACAAGCGCGTGCTGGAGAAGGAGGCGCAGATACGCGACCGTGACCAGACGATCCTTCGGCAGGCGGACGAGATCGCCCAGCTACGCGAGCGGATTCGCATTTTCACCGCCGCAAGGAGCGCCACGGGCGAAGAAACCGAGTACAAGCCGGAGACCGACACCGCCGACGGCAAGATCATCCTCATAGACCGCGAGACCGGCGTGATAATGAACATCGGCCGAAAGAACGGCGTCCAACGCGGCCTCAAATTCCAAGTCTACTCCGAGAAGGCCGACGGCACCCGCATCAACCGCGGCGAACTCTCCGTAACGACCGTCTACCCCGAGATCAGCCGCGCCATCCTCCTCGGTGACGAAGACCCGCTCGAGGTCCTGCACGTGGACGACATCGTCGTCAACGTCGCATTCGACCCGAACAAGCCGAGAATCTTCGTGGCCGACACGACGTTCGACGCCGCCCAGAAACAGGCGTTTCGCGAAATCCTGGGAAAACACGGCGGCGTCCTGGAAGCAGAGCCCTCGGCCAGAACCGACTTCCTCATTGTCGGATCAACCGACGGAAAGTACGTCAAGCAGGCCGCCGAACTGGGCGCCGTTATCATCCGTGAATCTGCCCTGAACGAACTCCTGGGTCGCTAGCCCACAACGCCGCCGAGAACACTCGATGTCACGTCGCCGGAACCTCCTGCGCGTAGCCATCATCCTTGTCGTATTCGTCACGCTCTCCGGCCTCGCCATCGCCCTGTGGGCGCAGCATGCCATTCTGACCGTATCGGAACCGGTCATGTACCGCGACGCCACGCCCGTGCCCGGGAGACCGGTCGCAATCGTCTTTGGTGCCAAGGCCTGGTCCTCAGGCCCGTCCAGCGTCCTCAAGGACCGCCTGGACGCCGGAATCCGCCTCTACCGCCTCGGCACGGTAAAGAAGCTACTCCTTTCCGGCGACCACGGCCGGCACGAATACGGCGAGGTCAACACAATGAGGAGATATGCACTGGAACGAGGCGTGGAGGACGTGGACATTTTTCTCGACCACGCCGGATTTCGGACATACGACACGTTGTACCGGGCACGCGACGTGTTCGGCCTGCGGTCGGCGGTCCTGGTCACCAGCGAATTCCATTTGCCCAGGGCTCTCTACACGGGCAAGCGGCTCGGCCTCGACGTCGTGGGGCTCGTCTCGGACGCGCGGACCTACCGGAGCTGGCTCTGGAACGATTGCCGCGAGTTCCTCGCACGCACACTCGCCTGGGTGCAGGTCAACGTCACCCGCCCGATGCCCAGGCACCTCGGCCCGGCGATCGACATCACCGGGGACGGACGCGCCACGCACGACGAATGAGGGCCACCGGTCGGCGCGTACGCGGCTACGCCTCGGCTGGCCCGTCCTCCCGCAACCGCTTCACAAACGCCCCCACGGCTTCAGCATACCGGTCCGCCTTCACGTCCCCGGCGCGGACCTCCAGCGTCGCGACCGATGCCTTGCCGGCCAGTTCCGTCATCTGGGCAAACGTCTGTTCCGCGCCCGACCGCATCGTTGTGAGGAAGAAAGCGACCTGCGGCAGAACATCCTTTTCCCGTGCCAGATACGTCCGGACCGCGCTGCACATCGTGCCGGCCCAGACAGGGGTGCCCACAACGACTAGGCGGTACGATGCCGGGGCTTTCTGTGCCTCTTCGATGGCGGCGGGACGCTTCAAGACCGCGTCCTTGCCCGCACGAACAGCACCGATCGGGCCGCGGCGGTTCGTCGTGTCGATTACCTCCTCGACGTCGGCGCCCAGTCCGGCCGCAATGGCCTCCGCCACCTTGCGCGTGTTGCCCGTGCGCGAGTAGTACACCACCAATATCTTGTTCTCGTCCATTTTGCCCCTCCTTTGCGTTCATCATCTGACCCGCGTCAGCTTCGCCATCCCGAGCATGAGGTGCCGGCGCTTGCCGCGGAAGTCGACCACGACCACGGAGTTGCGGCCGGATCCGGACATCGAAATGACGCGGCCGACGCCGAATGTCGGATGCTTTACCCGGTCGTTCTGTTTCAGCGGGCCATCGTCGTACTCGGGCACGTCCTCGTCGTACTCGATCACGCGCTCCCCGTGCGGGCGTTGCCTCGGCCCGGCCGCCGCGGCCTCGACCGGTTCCATCTCGACCGCCACGTCGGAGACCTGTTCCACCGCATCAGCCGGAATCTCGCGCATGAACCGGGACGGACTCGCGGCCCCGAGCTGGCCATAGGTGAAACGTTCCGCCGCCCAATGCAGAAACAGCTTCTTCTTGGCCCGTGTCATTCCGACGTAGCAGAGCCGTCTTTCCTCCTCCGTCCTCGGCTTCGAGCCGAACGAGTTGATGTGCGGCAACAGTCCCTCCTGAACGCCCGCGATGAAAACGACCGGGAACTCGAGCCCCTTGGCCGAGTGCAACGTCATCAGGAAAACCGTCCCGCGTTCGCTCGTCATCGCATCGCTGTCCGAGACAAGCGTCACCCGTTCCAGAAACTGCTCCAACCCCGCGTCCGGGTAATCCAGGTCGAACTCCGCCGCCGCGTTGACCAGCTCCTCGACGTTGTCGACACGGGCCGCGTCCTCATCAGACTTGGACCGTTTCAATGCATCGAGATAACCGCTCCTGGCCAGCACGGTCCGGACCAGGTCGGCGACCGGCGACCGCGGCGCGTCCCTCAGCCCGGCCATCAGGGCCGCGAACTCCCTCAGTTTCTTCGCCACACGCGGCGACAGCCCGGACACCCCGCCCGCGTCTTCGACCGCCTCGAGAAGTCCGACGCCCCGTGCCGTGGCGTGCGCCCGGAGGCGCTCGACCGTGCGGCCGCCGATGCCGCGCTTCGGCTCGTTGATGATTCGTAGCAAGCTCACGACATCGGACGGGTTCATTGTCGCTTTCAGGTACGCGACGACGTCCTTGATCTCCTTCCGGCTGTAGAAAGCGACGGCGTCGAGAATGTCGTACGGGAGCCCGGCATCGCGCAGCGAGCCCTCGATGAGGCGGGACTGTGCATGCGTCCTATAGAAGATTGCCATGTCGCCGTATGCCGTGCCCTCCTCCGCGCTTTCTTTGATGCCGGCCACTATCGCGTCGGCCTCGTCGATATCGCTGTTCGAGCTGACAACGCGGACAAGACCGCCGGTCTCGTTGTGCGTCCAGAGTCCGCGCGGGATCCGGTTCTGATTGTGTTCGATGACGCCCGAGGCCGCGCGCAGAATCATCTTGGTCGAGCGGAAGTTCTCCTCGAGTTTGACGATCCGCGCGCCGGGATAGTCCTTCTGGAAGTCCAGGATGTTCTGGATGTCCGCGCCGCGCCAGCCGTAGATGGACTGGTCCGGGTCGCCTGTCGCGCAGATGTTCCGGTGCAGGGCCGCAAGCTCCCGCGCGATGATGTACTGCGGGCGGTTGGTGTCCTGATACTCGTCGATGAGGACGTAGTTGAAGCTCGTCTGCCAGTGCGTCCGGAACTGCTCGTTCTCGGTCAGCATCTGCGCGGTGCGGAGAAGGAGGTCGTCGAAATCGAGGGCGTTGCTCGTTCGGCACATGTGGTCGTAACACTTGTAGACGCGGGCGGCCTCTTCATCGCGAAAGTTACGCGCACCGGCCGCGAGCGCATCGGGCATCAGCATGTCGTTCTTGGCGCGGCTTATGGCGGACAGGTACGACTGCGGGTTCACCTTGCTTCCCGTCATGCCTAATTCACGCAGTGCGGCCTTGATGCACGCGATGGATTCAGCCCGGTCGTAAATCGTGAACGGATGCGTGAACCCAAGGAGGCCCTGGAAACGCCGTAGCATGCGCGCACACATCGAGTGGAAGGTAGATATCCACGCCCCGCCCGCGCCGGTCAGATCGGTCACGCGGCGCTTCATTTCATCGGCGGCCTTGTTGGTGAACGTGATGGCCAGGATGTGATATCCCGGCACGCCGTTGCCGATGAGGTACGCCACGCGCCTGGTGATCACGCGCGTCTTCCCACTGCCCGCGCCTGCGACCACGAGCAGTGGCCCGTCCACGTGCGTGACCGCTTCCCTCTGGTTGTCCGTCAGGTCCGCCAGGACGTCGTTCATCATCATGCTCTCATGCCGACCGAAACAGAGGCCATTTTACAGCCAACCAGACGTTAGCACAACCGCTTCCGGGCCGAAGAGCGGCTCTTTTGCCGTTCTTTTTGCCCAGTTCTATTGTCAAGCCCCCGCCTTCGCGTTATAATCTACAAACGACGGTTCTCTGCCGCTGAGGTGAAGTTCATGGCTCGTCAACTGCTCGGACGCATCCTCAGAGCAAAAGGCGTCGTTACCGGCAAAGACATCGAGCGCGCTCTGGTCTTGCAACGATCACGCGCCGGCCTTCGTCTCGGCGATGCCCTGATCGAACTCAACATCGTCGAGCCGCGCCAGGTTACCGAGGCGCTGGCCGAGCAATTCCATCTGGAGGTCGTCGACCCGTCCGAGATGGAGATTCCACGCGACGTCATACACATGGTCAGCCAGGATGTCGCACGTAAGCACCACCTGCTCCCCATCAGCCGGAACAACGGCAAGCTCCAGGTCGCAATGGCGGACCCGCTTGACTTCGACGCACTGGACAACATCCGCTTCGCCACGAATTGCGACGTGGAGCAGGTCCTCGCCACGCGCGACGCCATCGACCTCGCGATCTCCAAGAACCACGGGATGGAAGAGGCCACCGTGGACGGCATGTTGCAGGAGTTCACCGAGAGCGACATCGCGTTCCGGACACAGGAGGACGTCGACCTGGAGGTCGACGACGAAGATGATGACGCGCCGATCATCCGCCTGGTGTACCTCCTGATCACCGAGGCGATGAGGCGGCGCGCCAGCGACATTCACATCGAGCCGATGTCGGACCGCCTGCGCATCCGATACCGCGTCGACGGACTGTGCTTCGAAGTACCCGGGCCGCCGAAATCGCTCCAGGGCGCGATCATCTCGCGCGTCAAGATCATGGCCGGCATCGACATCGCCGAGAAGCGCCGGCCGACCGACGGGCGCATCAAGATCCGCGCCCTTGGCCGCGAAATCGACCTGCGCGTCTCGTGCCTGCCCGCCAGCCACGGCGAAAGCGTCGTGATGCGTATCCTCGACAAACAATCCCTTCTCCTGGGCGTGCAGGAACTCGGCTTCAGCGACACCGATTACGAGCGCTTCCAGGGCATCATACGCAGGCCGAACGGCATATTCCTCGTCACCGGCCCGACCGGTTCCGGCAAAACCACGACGCTTTACGCCGCTCTGAACGAGCTCAACACACCCGACCGAAAGATAATCACCGCCGAGAACCCCGTCGAGTACAACCTGCCGGGTATCAACCAGTGCGAGGTGAGGTCCGAGATCGGCCGCTCGTTCGCGCGCATTCTCAGGGCGATGCTGCGCCAGGCGCCCAACATTATCCTCGTCGGCGAAATCCGCGACGAGGAAACCGCCGACATCGCCGTCCGCGCGGCCCTGACCGGCCACCTGGTCTTCAGCACGCTCCACACGAACGACGCGCCGAGCGCCATCACGCGTCTCGTGGACATGGGCGTGCCGCCCTTCCTGGTGGCATCGTCCATCCAGGCCATCATGGCCCAGCGGCTGGTGCGAACGATCTGCAAGAACTGCAAAGAGCCGGCGACCTACTCCGAGCGCGAAATGGCCGATGTCGGCCTCACGCCCGAAGCCGTCGGAGACCTCGAGCTCTACAGGGGCGCAGGTTGCGAGGAATGCGAAGGCAGCGGACACAAAGGCCGCCTCGGCATCTTCGAGATGCTTGAAATGAACCACGAACTGCAGGAACTTGCGTTCCACAGCGCACCGACAAACAAGATCCGCGAGGCCGCCATCCACTCGGGAATGACCGAGCTTCGCAAGGACGGCATCAAGAAGATTCTCCGAGGCATCACTACCATCGAGGAAATCGCCAGGGTGACGGCCGAAATCCAGGGCTGACGACATGCGGGCAGACCCCGCAGAACGGGGCTTGCACCGCTCTCAGACACCTTTCGTTCCGTGACAGGAGACCTGTCGCATGATAGCAATCAACAAACTTCTGCAAGCCGTGATTGATCTCAGCGGATCGGACCTCCATTTGACCGTGGGCGTCCCGCCGACCATCCGGCACAACGGCCGTCTTCGCCCGCTCGACCTGCCCATTGTCACCCCCGACGACACGAACGGCATAATGAAAGCGATCACACCCGACCGATGCCAGGTCGAACTGAACGAGATCGGCACAACCGACTTCGGCTTCGCTTTCGGCCAGGCCGCGCGATTCCGCGTCAGCGTCTTCAAACAGAAACAGAACATCGGACTGGCTCTGCGATTGATACCGAGCAAACTCCTGACCATAGAGCAGATCGGCCTGCCGTCGACCATCAAGAACCTGCTCCTCAAACCGCGCGGCCTCATCCTCGTGACCGGGCCCACCGGCTGTGGCAAGACGACCACACTGGCCACGATGATAAACTTCATCAACATGGAAACCGACCAACACATCATCACGCTCGAGGACCCCATCGAGTATTACCACACTCACAAGAAATCGATCATCACTCAGCGCGAGATCGGCCTTGACGTGCCCACCTTCGAAGAGGGCCTGAAACGCGCCCTCCGACAGGACCCGGACGTCATTCTCGTCGGCGAAATGCGGGACCTCGAGACCATCGAAGCCGCCATACGGGCGGCCGAGACGGGCCACCTTGTGTTCGCAACACTGCACACAACCGGAGCCGCTAAAACACTCGACCGCATCATCGACGTCTTTCCGCCCAACCAGCAGGAACAGATCCGGGCCCAGCTCTCGACCTCAATCGCCGCCGCCATCTCGCAACAACTCCTGCCAACCGCCGACGGCAAGGGCCGCATCGCCGCCTTTGAAATAATGCTGATGAAAGACTCCATCGCCAACCTCATACGCAAGAACGAGACCTTCAAGATAAACTCGGACATCCAGACCGGACGGGCCGAAGGAATGATGCTGCTCGACGACCACCTCTGCGAACTCTACATGGCCGGCAGGATCACCTTCAGCGACATGATGAAATGCTCCACGAAACCGGACCAGCTCGAAAAGAAGGTCAAACTGCTGACGGTCGCCCAGGACAAGCGCTAGTTGCCCGTGCCAAGAAAGGAACGCATGGCGAAACACTTGCCACCCGGCGCGATGAGCAGGAAACGGATCGGACAGCTCCTGATCGAGCGCGGTATCGTCACCGAGGCCCAGGTCAAGGAAGCGCTCGAACAGGCGAAGACACAGGGAGGCGCCCTCGGCCAGATGCTCATGCAACTGGGCTACGCCACGGAAGACGACGTCGTACACGCGCTCGCAGAACAGGCCGGAATGAACGTCGTCGAGCTCGAAAAGATGGACAACATACCGCCCGACGTCCTCGATCGCGTCAGCCCGTCGCTTGCCAAGATATACCGCGTGGTCCCCGTCAAGTTCGAGGACAACACGTTGACTGTGGCGATGGCCGACCCCCTAAACGTCAACGCGCTCGACGACCTGCGCATCATGCTGAGCGTAGACGTCGTCGGAGCCGTGAGCACCGAGACCGCCGTCGAAAACGCCATCGACAAGTTCTACGCGCACCGCTCCGAGTCCGTGGACGAACTGCTCGAAGAAATGGAGAGCACCGCCGCATCCTTCCAGCTTGAGTACTCCGATACCTCGCGGAGCTACGACCTCGACCAGCTCAAGAAGGACGCGATGTCCGCTCCCGTCATCAAACTCCTCAACCTCATCCTCCTGCAAGCCATAAAGGACAAGTCCAGCGACATCCATTTCGAGCCCTTCGAAGACGAGTTCAAGGTCCGGTATCGCGTGGACGGCGTGCTCTACGAGATGATACCGCCGCCCAGGCATCTCGCCCTCGCGGTCATCTCCCGTATCAAGGTCATGGCCGACCTCGACATCTCGGAAACACGACTGCCGCAGGACGGCCGCATCGAACTGATGATCACCGGCAACCTCATCGACCTACGCGTTTCGACCCTCCCCACACTGTTCGGCGAGAGCGTCGTGATGCGCGTGCTCGACCGGTCCGTCGTGGCGCTCGACCTCGAACGAATCGGCCTCCGCGCCGACGAGCTGGACGCAATGAAAACCTTCATGCGCCGCCCGCACGGCATCGTCCTCGTCACCGGCCCCACCGGCTCGGGCAAGACGACCACTCTCTACTCAGCCCTGAACTTCGTCAACGACGTCGGCGTAAAGATCATTACGACCGAAGACCCCGTCGAGTACGACCTCCCCGGCATAATGCAAGTCCAGATCAACGATGCGATCGGCACGACCTTTGCTTCATGCCTTCGGTCCATCCTCCGTCAGGACCCCGACAAGATACTCATCGGCGAGATCCGCGACCTCGAGACCGCCGAAATCGCCATCCAGGCGTCCCTGACCGGCCACCTCGTGCTGAGTACGCTCCACACCAACGACGCTCCCAGCGCGATCACGCGCATGGTCGACATGCCGGTTGAACCCTTTCTCCTCTGCGCCACGCTCGAGGCAATCGTCGCGCAACGTCTCGTGCGAACCATCTGCGTCAAGTGCAAGAAAGAGTACGAGCCCACGCCGGACATGCTCGAACAACTCCGCCTGTCGCCCGAAGAGGTCCAGGGCCGCACCTTCTACTACGGCGCCGGTTGCCCAAGCTGCAACAACACCGGCTACCGCGGCCGGACCGCGCTTTTCGAGATAATGCGCATCACCGACCGCATGCGCGAACTCATTATGGAAAAGGCCTCGACGCAGGCCATGCGTGATCACGCGCGGGAAGAAGGAATGCGCACACTCCGCGAATCGGGCCTGCTCAAGATCTACGACGGCCAGACGACTATCGAGGAAGTGGTCCGCGAGACGCTGGCCGCGGACGCCTGACTCATGCCCTGCCCCATGTCCCCCGACAAGCCCCGATGCCCCGGGTCAATCCCCCTTCCCGTCTCTCTCGTCTTTCGACTCGGGCGAGTCTTCGATGTTGATCACCGTGGTCCCGCCATCCGGCAGTTCCACGCGCTGCTCGTTCATGTAGAAAACGATCTTAGGTCCCGTGGACGTCATGCCTTCGGCCGTCACTGCGGCCTCCCCCTTCTCGTCCCCGTACAGCGTGATAATGCTTTTTTCAAAATCGAACACCGCCCGCACGGCTGTCGCGTTCTGCTCGGCCGTATTGACCCGGACCGCCCCGGTCGCGAGCACGCTCTGCATCTTCCCGCCCTTCACTTTCGCGGTCATTCTGTCACAGTAGACGCTCATGACCTGGCCGCCGACCGAGCGCGTGACGTGCACGTCGCCCTCCAGCTTCACATCGCCGTCGGCGACGCTGAAAACGATCAGTTTTGCCTCGAGCGTCACCGTCGACTTCGGCGGCGCCTTGGCACGCTCCGCCGCGTACGAGGGAAAGAGTCCCCCGCCTGCGGCGATCAGCACTCCACAGGCCAACGTCCTAAGCGCCATCTTCACCGTCCACATCTTTCCGTCCCCCGAAACGCCGGACTTCACACGCCGAGGCGCCATACATCCGCGGCCTGTGCCGGCCGACGGCGTCTGATTATAGGCCGCACACGCGCCACCGTCAAACCAAATCGCCACACTAG